>Ga0268257_1000080_pt1 | contig 247678 bp, 221 predicted proteins | sample AgamicAtPrz_FD_200249 | JGI IMG/M metagenome (GOLD analysis project Ga0268257, IMG submission 200249) | Agave microbial communities from Guanajuato, Mexico - At.P.rz (v2) (version 3) | ecosystem: Host-associated > Plants > Phyllosphere > Phylloplane/Leaf | place: Guanajuato, Mexico | collected... | reverse complement strand
TGGTTTGCTGGTTTGCTGGTTTGCTGGTTTGCTGGTTTGCTGGTTTGCTGGTTTGCTGGTTTGCTGGTTTGCTGGTTTGCTGGTTTGCTGGTTTGCTGGTTTGCTGGTTTGCTGGTTTGCTGGTTTGATCAGTATAAGACGTTACAATCCCTAAAAGCTAAAATGGCTATTCTGTTGATTGAATTCATAAAAATAATTACTGTTACGGGGTAAAATGTAGCCACTGAAATTTCTTGGGTTCCATTTTTGGGAACAAGTTGACACAGCAAACAGAGAACATTATGATGTTCCCATATTAGGAACAAATTATGAGATTGTGCGGAAGAAATCATCTGGATGAGTTAAAGAAAACCACACCAGCCTGCATTGTTTGGATCAATGCATGGGCAGCAGAGTTAGATTCAGTGGTTTGGAAATCAGGCCATGATGTTATGAACCAGTTTCCAAACGCCTCCAGTATTGATGGACGCTCTTTTATATTCAAAATTGATGGTAGCAACATCGCTGTTGAAACCATCATTGATTTCAACATGTTACTGGTGCTTATTACCTCAATAAAGGTAATGTAATGGATATCAAAGTAATAAAAACAGAGCAACAGCATCAGGAGTATTTGAAGGCAATTCACTCCTTAATGTTGGAAATGCCCTCTATTCATTCCAAGGCGCATGAAGACTTGGAGTTGCTAATAACTATCGTTGAAGCATATGAGAACTCTAAGTATCCAATCGAACTTCCAGATCCTATCGATGCCATTCTTTTCAGAATGCATGAGAAAGGTCTAAAGCAGGTCGATCTTGTACCCTATCTGGGAACAAGGAGCAGGGTTTCGGAAATACTTGCACGCAAAAGACCTTTGACTGTGTCTATGATCAAAGCACTTTCTATTGGGCTGGGCATTTCCACAGATACGTTAGTTGGGATAAATGCAGATAATGAGCATTCCTCTGACGATCAAATTGACTGGTCTAAATTTCCAGTTAAGGAAATGATAAACAGAGGTTGGCTTCCAGATATAGTTGATAAAACGAAGAAAAATACCGAAGAAATTATAAAGAGTTTCATTGATCAAGTGGGTTGGCAGGCAAGTAGCAGTGTTTCGTTCAAACGGACGCTTTCTGGCGATGCTTATTCACCTGCAACAAAGTATGCGCTGTTTGCATGGGTCAGCAGAGTGGTGCAACAAGCACGTAAACGCAAAAATACCTTAGGTATCTTCAATCCAGATGTCTTATCGGCCAGCTTTATGCGTGATCTTGCTCAATTAAGTTGGTTCGAGAAAGGCCCTTTATTAGCAATTGAGTTCCTTGAAAAACATGGCATTGCGATAGTGATTGAGCCATGTCTAAAGGGAACAAGGATTGATGGAGCTGCGCTAAAAGACGTTGACGGGTTGCCGATCATTGGTTTGAGCTTACGATATGATCGGTTAGATAACTTTTGGTTTACTTTGTTGCATGAAGTTGCCCACATATGGAAACACATTGATTCTAATGAGATTTTCTTGGATGACATCGACTCTAACACAGATGATAGACAGGAGTCAGAAGCAAATCGGCTTACCAGGGAAGCATTTATACCCAGGTCAACATGGAAGCGAAGCCTGGCTTATTCATCCCCATCTAAAGAGGCAATTGATAGCCTCTCAAGAGAGCTAAAAATTACGCCTGCGATTATTGCAGGTCGGATACGGCGCGAGAGCGGAAATTATAGAATTTTCAATGACTTGATTGGTCAAGGTGAAGTAAAAGCACTATTGGTTCCGGCCTTCGATAACTAAACGCAGGAGAGTTATTATGTACCCTACATATGTACCTATTCTCAAAGCAAAAAAAGGTGAATTCACCGCTTTAAAAAAACTGAAGGCTGCATACTCTGAAAAAATAGCACCATTTTTCGAGATTCCTATTTTAGTAAGAAAACCAAAAGAACCAAAATGGCTCGTGGAATCAACACAGCCTTTAACGGATCACCTGAAAAGAACGGCAAAAAAACTCGTTTCCTCATGTCAATCTAATGCCTTTTTCTTTGACATCACGCAATGGAAAGCTGACAGTTATATTGAAACTGGTGAGCATGTATTAAGCTATCTTCACAAAGAATTATCCAAAAGCGGCGCGATTATTCATCCTGTGGTGGGATTCGACAGATGGGATATTTTAGATTACCAAATAGCATTGAAAAACTTAAACATCCCTGACGGGACTAACTATTGCATTAGAATTGATTCATCTTCGATTATCGATGATTCTTACGATGTCGATTATTTCACTGGTACTCTTGAAAAAATCATGGTGGATCTTGGTTTATCAAGTAAAGAAGTTATGATAATGCTTGACTTTGATGACATTACCAATAAATCGATTGAGTCATTAAATGATCATGTTAAGCATGTTTTAAATATCCTATCCGATTATGAATTTTCGTGCATTATTATTTCAGGCGGCTCCTTCCCCGCATTTATAAATAAAGCAGTTAAAGATGAGAACTCATCAGATTATGTAACAAGACGCGAGATTCACGTCTGGAAATCTTTCGTTGATGATTCAACGTCACCACTGATTTTTTCTGATTATGGTATCAGAAACCCTAAAGCGAAAGATGATGTCATAGCCCCTAACGCAAATGGTAAAATCCGATACACCATTGAGGATAAATACTTTGTTGTTCGTGGCTACGCTAAAAACAAAGAAGAAGAATACAAGCAACTTTATTCTTTATCTGAAATATTAGTAAAATCCCCACATTATTTAGGCCCAGAGTTTAGTTGGGGTGATGAATGTATTCTGGCATGTAGTAAAAAAGAGATATTGGGTGGTAACACTGAGTGGGTCAGTCATGACACAAACCACCATATAAGTTATGTGGTTGAAGAAATCATTGAGTTCAATAGAGTTAGAGCCGCAAAAAAAACAGCAATCATATAACAAAAAAAATCACGCTCATTAATTTGGGCGTGATTATTTATTAGTATTAAATGCCTCAAGAGCGATGGTGTACATATCTATCGCCACTATAATCGACCTCTTTATGATTAGCTGAAACCAGATAAATTTCCTCGCCTCTGCTACCATTTTCAACTCCACATCTTCGGCCTTCTTCCGTTCGAGTCATGCTTTGCCTTCTGGTGTCGCCAGAAATTTACGGACGTGAATTTTACGGTTGTTGCGTTTGGTTGCTGCTGCATTCTTCGCCATGATTGCCTCCAGGTCGGCCCGCTGCTGGGCCATAAAGGCAGGCTACAGAAAATCATAGTGAAAAATCCAGATGCCAAAATACCCTACCAAATGGGTCGAAGGCAATAAGTGACCTTTACGTGCCGTGTTGGGCACATAAGGAGAGGCGGAGCGAAGCGACACCCGCAGCATTAAGTAAGATCCCCGCGCGGGAATGATGGCGCCTTGTCGTGGCTTCTTATCAGGTAGCCTTTGTGATCCGGTGGCTGAAACCGTGGCAGAGCCAGCCTCTTTCCCGAGCTGGTTAGTCTTCCCAACATTACGCCTGTTAGTTCGCTGCAACGTCATCTCGACGTGTTGCATCATGGAGCGCTGCACGAAGCGCGAGCCACATTGACAAGGGTTATGGGAAAGGATTAGAGACGCTGGCGGCGTCTTCCGGCTTCAAAGGAAAAGCGCAACGGATAGACCAGCGACATAAATTAAGTCGTCAGTGCTGACCGTTCACGTTTTGTACAGGGTTGAGCTTGGAAACTACCTGCCGCTGCGTGATAACATCCCAAAAGCCACTACCAAACACAGCGGCAATCGTTGGTGACATTATTCAAGCAAAAAAACAGGCAAGAAAGGCAGAGTTAATTAACTCTTTGTTTCTAAGGTCTTTTTCTTGATTGGTGCCGAAGGCCGGACTCGAACCGGCACGTATTTCTACGGTTGATTTTGAATCAACTGCGTCTACCGATTTCGCCACTTCGGCACTGAAGGGGATGCGGAAACGTTGTGGATTATACCTGTCAGCGGCCACCTTGCAAGCTGCGCGGTGGCTAAGTCCCGTTGAGTGCTGAAAATTTCAGCGCTGCGCTGGTTCCTCTGCTCTGCTCATCTGCAAACGTCTCCGCCCCTTCCCCCACCGCACCAATCGCAACCCGCTTTCAGGTGTGGCATGTTCTACACTGCATGTCAGAGCCACCAAAAAGGAAACTGTGATGTCGAAAATCAAAAGTTACGCAGCGCCGCAGGCCGGTGCCGAGCTTGAGCTGTATGAGTACGACGCGGGCGAACTGAAGCCGGAAGACGTTGAAATCCAGGTAGAGTACTGCGGTATCTGCCACTCGGACCTGTCGATGATCGACAACGAATGGGGCTTCTCGCAGTATCCGCTGGTTGCGGGTCACGAGGTGATCGGCCGCGTACATGCTCTCGGTAGCAGCGCGCAGGACAAAGGCCTGAAAGTGGGTCAGCGCGTCGGTATCGGCTGGACCGCGGACAGCTGCGGGCACTGCGATGCCTGTATCAGCGGCAGCCAGGTGAACTGCGTGGAAGGCAGCGTGCCGACCATCATCAACCGCGGCGGCTTTGCGGATAAGATCCGCGCTAACTGGCAGTGGGCCATCCCGCTGCCGGAATCCATCGACGCGGCGTCTGCCGGTCCGCTGCTGTGCGGCGGCATTACGGTGTTCAAACCGCTGCTGATGCACCATGTCACCGCCACCAGCCGCGTGGGCGTGATCGGTATCGGCGGTCTGGGGCATATCGCCATCAAACTGCTGCGCGCGATGGGCTGCGAAGTGACGGCGTTCAGCTCTAACCCGTCCAAAGAGCAGGAAATCCTCGGCATGGGTGCCGATCGCGTGGTGAACAGCCGCGATCCGGAAGCTCTGAAAGCGCTGGCGGGCCAGTTCGATCTCATCATCAACACCGTCAATGTATCGCTGGACTGGATGCCCTACTTCCAGGCGCTGGCCTACGGCGGTAACTTCCATACCGTTGGCGCAGTGATGAAGCCGTTCGAAGTGCCGGCGTTCTCACTGATTGCCGGGGACCGCAGCATCGCCGGCTCCTCGACCGGGTCACCGCACGAGCTGCGCACGCTGATGAAGCTGGCTGGCCGCGCCAGAGTGGCACCGCAGACCGAGGAGTTCCCGATGTCGCGCATTAACGAGGCGATCCAGCACGTGCGTGACGGCAAAGCCCGCTACCGCGTGGTGCTGAAAGCGGATTTTTAATCCCGCGCTGAAATAAAAAAGGCTCCGTGAGGAGCCTTTTTTGTGGGCGCTTACTCGCCCGGAAGGATGCGCGCGGTCACTTCGCCAGCGCGGTCAGCACTTCCGCCACCGCCATCGCGCCCGGATCGGTCACGCCGTCGAGGTTCTGGCTGTTGATGTACGACGAACGTCCCGCACCGGCCTTCTGCATCTGCGCGGTGCTGTCGGCCCCCTTCTGTGCGGCCGTGGCAGCAGCCTGAATGCCCCCCTGCGCCAGGGCTTCCAGCGCCGGTTGCAGGGCGTCGATCAGGGTACGGTCACCGAGATCGGCTCCGCCGTAACGCTTCATCTGTTGCAGGCCAACCTGTAGCGCCTGCGGCAGGGCATCGCCTTCGGCGACACGCTGGCCCGCGGCGGTGAAGAAGATCGACATCAGCACGCCGCTGGAGCCGCCCATCACCGTCGCCAGCCGCTCGCCAATCAGCTGTAACAGCTGCCCGGTGTTGTTGAGAGGCAGCTCCTTGTTCACCAGCAGCAGGGCGATGTCCTGCGCGCCTTTAGCGAAGGTCGAGCCGGTATCACCGTCGCCCACTTTAGCATCCAGCGCGTTGAGGCGGTTCTCCAGCTCGATAAGCGTGGTGGTGGCGATAGCGAGGGTGGTCTGCACCTGCGCGTTCTCCGAGGCGTGATACTCGACGCTGTCGTGCACCATGTTCTGCTTCTGGGTTTTCATCGGCGCGAACGCCACCGCAGGCTGCCAGCCGCTGGTCTCCACCGGGGCGGTGAGCGCGGCGATAAACTCGTCGTTCAGGCGCAGGGCGGTCAGCGAGAAGCCTTTCATATCGAGGGCGCTGACCAGCGGGGCCGGACCGACGAGGTAGTCGATCTGCTCGCGCAGCGCGGAGTGCGCCAGCTCTCTGGTGAGCAGGGCCATCTCCAGCGCCGAGGTGCCGCCGAGGTTGTTGATCAGCACCGCCAGGCGCGCGTCCGGCCCTGCCTGCTGCTGAAGCTGTTCCACCAGGGTGGCGACCAGTTCGCGGCTGTTGTGGCTGGCGACCACGCTGGCACCCGGTTCGCCGTGGATGCCGAGGCCCAGTTCCACCTGGCCCGGTTTGATGCGGCTCTCCTCGTCGCTGCCCGGCAGGTTGCAGGTCTGCATTGCGAGGCCGAGGCTCCAGAGGTTATCGCATGCCTTCTGCGCCATATCGCGCACTTCGCTGAGGGATTTTCCTTGTTCGGCGGCGTAGCCGGCAATCTTGTGCACCAGCGCTGTCCCGGCGATGCCGCGCGGCTGTTTGTTGTCCGGCAGGGCGATGTCGTCGCCGACGATGACCATCTCAACCTTCAGGCCGTAGCGCTTGGCTTTCTCCGCCGCGAGGCCGAAGTTCAGGCGGTCGCCGGTGTAGTTTTTTACCACCAGCAGGCAACCGCGATCGCCGGTGACGGCGACAATGGCGTTCAGCACCGCGTCCACGCTCGGCGAGGCGAACAGGTCGCCGCATACCGCAGCGGTGAGCATCCCTTTCCCGACAAAACCTGCATGCGCCGGTTCGTGGCCCGAGCCGCCGCCGGAGATCACCGCGACCTTGCTTTTATCCCAGTCGCTGCGCGCCACGACGCGAATGGCCGGGTCGATATCGAGTTTTGTCAGGTTGCCGAAACGGCTACTAAGGATGATGCCTTCAAGGGCGTCGTCGACGAGGCGGGTGCGCTCGTTATAGAAAAATCTGGACATAGCTTCCCACTGTTTTTTGAAACGTAGTACACAGCATAGTCCCTGTGTCGCGCCGCGGAGAAAAGGCAGATTTTGCTGAAAATGGGTGAAAGGTAATTGGTGAGTCTGCGGTAAACGGTGGGTGTACTGCGTTTACCCACCCTACAACTACTGAAAATGGCTGCGCGGTAAAAGGTGGGTGCACTGCGTTTACCCACCCTACGCCCGTCCTGAAACCGGTAGGGTGGGTAAGCCTGCGCACCCACCATGAACGCACAAGCCGAAGCGTGGACCCGCCCGGCATCAAAACCGCCGCGCCGCAGGCGTTGAGTCCGGGCTGGCGGTCGGGAACCGCCAGAGGGCGCGAGCCCCGGGATGGGGTATCGCGCCCGACCGGAAGCGAAACGGCGGAGGCAAGGGCAGCCCGCAGGGCCGGTTTTGTTGGCCGGGAGCCGGGATGGTGAAGGGGGCGGCGGCGAGCCCCCTTCACCCGTTCACGAGCATCCGCGTTTGCATGTGAGCGCGGTGCTCTGGTGAACGGAACCATCACCGTAATCCCATAGACCTCACGCCGAAACGGTGGGTGCGCTACGCTTACCCACCCTACAAACCCACCCTACACCCCACCCTACAAACCCAGCCCCCCTCGACCTTCAGGCAAAAAAAAGAGAGGTCATCGCCTCTCTTTTACGTCCATCACTGCACTATCAATTTCGTCGCATCATCAGCCACAGGCTGATCAGGAAGAAAGTGGCACTTGGCAGCAGCGCGCCGATGATGGGCGGGATGTTATACACCAGGCTCAGCGGGCCAAAAATCTGGTCCAGCACGTAGAACACGAAGCCGCAGCTGATACCGGTGACCACGCGCACGCCCATCGGTACGCTGCGCAGCGGGCCGAAGATGAACGACAGCGCCATCAGCATCATCACCGCCACGGAGAGCGGCTGGAAGATTTTGCTCCACATGTTGAGCTGGTAACGCCCCGGATCCTGGCCGCTGGACTTCAGGTAGGTTACATAATCACGCAGGCCGGTAATCGACAGCGCATCCGGGTCCAGCGCCACCACGCCGAGCTTGTCCGGCGTCAGGTTGGTTTTCCAGGTGCCGGTCACGGTCTGGGTGCCGGTGATCTGCTGCGGATTTTGCAGGTTAGATTCATCCACCTGCGACAGACGCCACGCTTTCTGCCCGGCATCAAAGGTCGCGGAGGCCGCGTAGCGCACCGACTGCAGGCGACGCTCGTCGTTGAAGCTATAGATGCTGATGCCGCCCAGCTCGTTGTCACCCTTCACGCGTTCGATATAGACGAAGTTGTTGCCGTCTTTCGCCCACAGCCCTTGCTGGGTGGAGAGCAGCGAGCCGCCGTACATCATCTGTGCGCGGTAGTTACGCGCCATCTGTTCGCCCTGAGGAGCGACCCACTCGCCGATGGCCATTGTCAGCAGCACCAGCGGAATAGCGGTTTTCATCACTGCCAGCGCCACCTGCAGGCGGGTAAAGCCGGAAGCCTGCATCACCACCAGCTCGCTGCGCTGGGCCAGCATCCCCAGCCCGAGCAGCGCACCCAGCAGCGCCGCCATCGGGAAGAAGATCTGAATGTCTTTCGGCGCGCTCAGCAGGGTATACATGCCCGCGCCCAGCGCGCTGTAGTCACCCTGCCCGGCCTTTTTCAGCTGATCGACAAACTTAATGATCCCGGAGAGCGACACCAGCATGAACAGCGTCATCATGATGGTGTTGAAAATCGTTTTACCGATATAGCGGTCTAATACACCAAAACCAGGCATCACACCGCTCCTTGACGTGCGAATCGGGCACGCAGTTTACGCATGGGCACGGTATCCCACAGGTTGAGGCCCACCGCCAGCGCCAGATAAAGCAGGTTCACCAGCCACATCCAGATCAGCGGGTCCAGCTTGCCCTTCGCGCCGTTGGAGCGCAGCGAGGTCTGCAGCAGGAAGAACACCAGATAAAGCAGCATCGCCGGCAGCATTGAGAGCACGCGGCCCTGACGCGGGTTGACCACCGACAGCGGCACCACCATCAGCGCCATCACGATCACCGCGAACACCAGCGTCAGACGCCAGTGCAGCTCGGCGCGCGCGCCGGGAGAATCGTTGCTCAGCAGGGTGCGCATGTTCATCTGCGCGCTGTCGTCAGGGTCGAGCGCCACGGTCTGATGACCGACAATCGCCTGGTAATCCTGGAAATCGGTAATGCGGAAGTCGCGCAGCATCGCGGTGCCTTCGAAGCGCGTGCCCTTGTTGAGGGTCACTACCTGCGAACCGTCAGCGCGCAGGCTTAGCGCGCCGGAATCGGCCACCACCACGGAAGGACGGGCGCTGCCTTTCGGACGCAGCTGGGCAAGGAACACGTCGTTGAACTGGCTGCCGTTAACGCTTTCGATGAACAGCACCGCGTTGCCGTCGGTAGCCTGCTGGAACTGGCCCTGGGCCAGCGCCGCCATGCCGGGGTTAGCTTTCGCTTCGGCCAGCACTTCATCCTGATGACGAGACGACCAGGGGCCAGCCCACATCACATTTACCGCCGCGACAATGCTGGTGAACAGCGCGAGGATCATCGCCGCTTTAACCAGCACCGCTTTGCTCAACCCGCAGGCATGCATGACGGTGATCTCACTCTCGGTATAAAGTTTGCCGAGGGTCATGAGCAGGCCGAGGAACAGGCTTAATGGCAGGATCAGCTGCGCCATTTCAGGCACACCCAGACCGAGCAGGGAAAGCACCAGATTTGTCGGGATATCGCCGTCAACAGCGGCCCCAAGAATCCTTACCAGCTTCTGACAGAAGAAGATCAGCAGCAGGATAAAAAGGATTGCCAGTTGGCTCTTGAGCGTCTCCCGGACCAGATATCTTATGATTATCACATTAATTACGCCTGTGAAAACGAGTCTTTTTGCAGGAAAATCGCTTGTTTCAAGGCTTAAACGTCATTTATTCTCTTGAGTCGTTGAAAACGTCGCAAAGATTGGCTCATCCAGCGAATTCGCGACCCAGAACTTGTTCTGACGTGCCCGAAACGTAAACACGTTAAGATTAACACGAAGTCATCGCAACAGCGGAGTGCGCGTTACGAAAGGTTGCAATTCTAACCGTCGCCACCGCCGTTGTCTTTAAGATTCAGGAGCGTAGTGCATGGAGTTCAGTGTAAAAAGCGGTAGCCCGGAGAAACAGCGGAGTGCCTGCATCGTTGTGGGCGTGTTTGAACCGCGACGCCTCTCCCCCATCGCCGAACAACTCGACAAGATCAGCGACGGCTACATCAGCGCCCTGCTTCGTCGCGGTGAGCTTGAGGGAAAACCGGGGCAGACGTTGTTGCTTCATCACGTTCCCAACGTGCTGTCAGAGCGTATTTTGCTGATTGGCTGCGGCAAAGAGCGCGAGCTGGACGAGCGTCAGTACAAGCAGGTGATCCAGAAAACCATCAACACCCTGAATGACACCGGGTCGATGGAAGCCGTCTGCTTCCTGACCGAGCTGCACGTTAAAGGCCGCAACACCTACTGGAAAGTGCGCCAGGCGGTGGAAACCGCGAAAGAGTCGCTCTACAGCTTCGATCAGCTGAAAACCAACAAGAGCGAGCCGCGCCGTCCGCTGCGTAAGATGGTGTTCAACGTGCCGACCCGCCGCGAACTGACCAGCGGCGAGCGCGCCATTCAGCACGGCCTGGCGATTGCCGCTGGTATTAAAGCGGCGAAAGATCTCGGCAACATGCCGCCGAACATCTGTAATCCGGCCTATCTGGCGTCCCAGGCGCGCCAGCTGGCGGACTCCTGGAGCAAAAATATCGTTACCCGCGTTATCGGCGAGCAGCAGATGAAAGAGCTGGGCATGCACTCCTACCTCGCGGTGGGTGCCGGCTCGCAGAATGAATCCCTGATGTCGGTTATCGAATACAAAGGCGACCCAACCGCCGAGGCGCGCCCGATCGTGCTGGTGGGCAAAGGGCTGACCTTCGACTCCGGCGGCATCTCCCTCAAGCCTGGCGAAGGCATGGACGAGATGAAGTACGACATGTGCGGCGCGGCAGCGGTGTACGGCGTAATGCGCATGGTGGCTGAGCTGCAGCTGCCGCTGAACGTGACCGCAGTGCTGGCGGGCTGTGAAAACATGCCTGGCGGGCGCGCCTACCGTCCGGGCGACGTGCTGACCACCATGTCCGGCCAGACCGTTGAAGTGCTGAACACCGATGCCGAAGGCCGTCTGGTGCTGTGCGACGTGCTGACCTACGTTGAGCGCTTCGAGCCGGAAGTGGTGATTGACGTCGCCACCCTCACCGGTGCCTGCGTGATCGCGCTGGGCCACCACATCACCGGCCTGATGTCGAACCACAATCCGCTGGCGCACGAGCTTATCGGCGCGTCCGAGCAGGCGGGTGACCGCGCGTGGCGTCTGCCGCTGGGCGACGAGTACTACGAGCAGCTCGACTCTAACTTCGCGGATATGGCGAACATCGGCGGGCGTCCGGGCGGGGCTATCACCGCTGGCTGCTTCCTGTCGCGCTTTACCCGCAAGTACAACTGGGCGCACCTCGACATCGCCGGTACCGCGTGGCGTTCAGGGAAAGCGAAAGGCGCAACCGGTCGTCCGGTGGCGATGCTTTCCCAGTTCCTGCTCAACCGTGCCGGGTATAACGGCGAAGAGTAAGATAAAATCCCCCTCGCCCTGACGGCGCTCTCCTTCATCCCGAGGGAGAGCGCCGGGCTGAGGGTGCATGATTTAAATCCATCACAAGAAGCCCCATATCATGAAAAACGCAACGTTCTATCTGCTGGAAAACGACACCCATCAGGACGGTCTTAACGCCGTCGAACAGCTGGTGTGTGACCTTGCCGCAGAACGTTGGCGCAGCGGGAAACGCGTGCTGGTAGCCTGTATCGACGAAGCCCAGGCGGTGCGTCTGGATGAAGCGCTCTGGCAGCGGGACGCCAACAGCTTTGTGCCGCACAACCTCGCGGGCGAAGGTCCGCGTGCCGGTGCGCCGGTTGAGCTGGCCTGGCCGCAGAAGCGCGGCAGCGCGGCGCGCGATGTGCTGATAAGCCTGCTGCCCGAGTTTGCAGCTTTTGCCACCGCTTTCCCTGAAGTGATAGACTTCGTACCTCACGAAGATTCTCAGAAACAACTGGCGCGCGAACGCTATAAAGCCTATCGCGTCGCCGGTTTCCACTTGACTACGGCCACCCCGCCGGTGCCCGGAACGACATAGCAGACATGGAAAAGACATATAACCCACAAGATATCGAACAGCCGCTTTACGAGCACTGGGAAGAGCAGGGCTACTTTAAGCCGAATGGCGATGAGAGCCAGGAAAGCTTCTGCATCATGATCCCGCCGCCGAACGTCACCGGCAGTTTGCATATGGGTCACGCCTTCCAGCAGACCATCATGGACACCATGATCCGCTACCAGCGTATGCAGGGCAAAAACACCCTGTGGCAGGCGGGGACGGACCACGCGGGTATCGCCACCCAGATGGTGGTAGAGCGCAAAATTGCGGCGGAAGAGGGTAAAACCCGCCACGATTACGGTCGCGACGCGTTCATCGATAAAATCTGGCAGTGGAAGGCGGAATCCGGCGGCACCATTACCCGTCAGATGCGCCGTCTCGGCAACTCCGTGGACTGGACGCGCGAGCGTTTCACCATGGACGAAGGGCTGTCCAACGCGGTGAAAGAAGTGTTCGTGCGCCTGTATAAAGAGGATCTCATCTACCGCGGCAAACGCCTGGTGAACTGGGACCCGAAACTGCGCACCGCGATCTCCGATCTGGAAGTGGAAAACCGCGAGTCGAAAGGCTCGATGTGGCACATCCGCTATCCGCTGGCCGACGGCGCGAAAACTGCCGACGGTAAAGACTATCTGGTGGTGGCTACTACCCGTCCGGAAACCCTGCTGGGCGATACCGGCGTGGCGGTGAACCCGGAAGATCCGCGCTACAAAGACCTGATCGGCAAATTCGTGATGCTGCCGCTGGTCAACCGTCGTATTCCGGTGGTGGGCGATGAGCACGCCGACATGGAAAAAGGCACCGGCTGCGTGAAGATCACCCCGGCGCACGACTTCAATGACTACGAAGTTGGCCGTCGTCACGCCCTGCCGATGATCAACATTCTGACCTTTGACGGCGATATCCGTGAAAGCGCGGAAGTGTACGACACCAAAGGCAACGAGTCTGACGTCTACTCCAGCGATATCCCGGCAGAATTCCAGAAGATGGAACGTTTTGCGGCGCGTAAAGCTATCGTTGCGGCGGTAGACGCCCTCGGCCTGCTGGAAGAGATCAAACCTCACGACCTGACCGTACCTTACGGCGATCGCGGCGGCGTGGTTATCGAGCCGATGCTGACCGACCAGTGGTACGTGCGTGCCGACGTGCTGGCAAAACCGGCGGTGGAAGCCGTGGAAAACGGCGACATCCAGTTCGTGCCGAAGCAGTACGAAAACATGTACTTCTCCTGGATGCGCGATATTCAGGACTGGTGCATCTCCCGTCAGCTGTGGTGGGGTCACCGCATCCCGGCGTGGTACGACGCGGAAGGCAACGTCTACGTGGGCCGCAGCGAAGAGGAAGTGCGTCAGGAAAACAACCTGAGCGCCGACGTGCCGCTGCGCCAGGACGAAGACGTGCTCGACACCTGGTTCTCCTCCGCGCTCTGGACCTTCTCTACCCTCGGCTGGCCGGAAAACACCGACGCGCTGCGTCAGTTCCATCCGACCAGCGTGATGGTTTCAGGCTTCGACATTATCTTCTTCTGGATTGCGCGCATGATCATGATGACCATGCACTTCATCAAAGATGAAGACGGCAAGCCGCAGGTACCGTTTAAGACCGTCTACATGACCGGCCTTATCCGCGACGACGAAGGCCAGAAGATGTCCAAGTCCAAGGGCAACGTAATTGACCCGCTGGACATGGTAGACGGCATTTCGCTGCCGGACCTGCTGGAGAAGCGCACCGGCAACATGATGCAGCCGCAGCTGGCAGAGAAAATCCGCAAGCGCACCGAGAAGCAGTTCCCGGACGGCATCGAACCGCACGGCACCGACGCCCTGCGCTTCACCCTGGCGGCGCTGGCCTCGACCGGTCGCGACATCAACTGGGATATGAAGCGCCTGGAAGGCTACCGCAACTTCTGTAATAAGCTGTGGAACGCCAGCCGCTTCGTGCTGATGAACACCGAAGATCAGGACTGCGGCTTCAACGGCGGCGAGATCGCGCTGTCGCTGGCGGATCGCTGGATCCTCGCGGAGTTCAACCAGACGGTGAAAGCCTACCGCGAGGCGCTGGACAACTTCCGCTTCGACATCGCGGCCGGCATTCTGTACGAGTTCACCTGGAACCAGTTCTGCGACTGGTATCTGGAGCTGACCAAGCCGGTCATGAACGGCGGCTCTGAGGCCGAGCTGCGCGGCACCCGCAATACGCTGGTGAACGTGCTGGAAGGTCTGCTGCGCCTGGCGCACCCGATCATTCCGTTCATCACCGAAACCATCTGGCAGCGCGTGAAAGTGCTGAAAGGCATTGATGCAGATACCATCATGCTGCAGCCGTTCCCGGCGTATGACGCCGCTCAGGTTGACGCCGCCGCGCTGGCCGATACCGAATGGCTGAAGCAGGCGATTATCGCCGTGCGTAACATCCGCGCCGAGATGAACATCGCGCCGGGTAAACCGCTGGAGCTGTTGCTGCGCGGGTGCAGCACTGACGCCGCGCGTCGCGTTAACGAGAACCTGAACTTCCTGAAAACGCTGGCGCGTCTGGAAAGCATCACCGTGCTGTCTGCCGACGATAAAGGTCCGGTTTCCGTGACTAAAATCATCGACGGCGCCGAGCTGCTGATCCCGATGGCGGGCCTGATCGATAAAGCGGCCGAGCTGGACCGCCTCGCCAAAGAAGTGGCGAAGGTCGAGCAGGAGATCGCCCGTATCGAAAGCAAACTGAGCAACGAAGGCTTTGTGGCGCGCGCGCCGGAAGCGGTGGTTGCTAAAGAGCGCGAGAAGATCGAAGGCTATCAGGACGCGAAAGCGAAGCTGATTGAGCAGCAGGCGGTTATCAGCGCGCTGTAAGAGAAGCGATAACAAAAAACCGGGCCTGGCCCGGTTTTTTTATGGGTGTTGTGCGGTGAGTGCGCTGCGCTTACCCACCCTACGGGTTGAGACGAATTCGCCGTTGACGCCCGCTATTCTCCTGACGCCGCCCTGATGCGTTCAAGGCGTGCTTCCATGTTCGGATGAGTGCTGAGCCAGTCGGGCATCGTCAGCCCGTCATCGTCGGGATGCTCATCCTTCAGCGCGGCAAAGATCTGCACCATCCCCTGCAGCGAACGGCCCTGCCGCTTCATTTCGGCAATAGCAAATTCGTCGGCCTCACTCTCCATTCCGCGCGAGAAGCGCATCTCGTTGACGAATACCGCCGACTGCAGCAGCGTATCGCCGATGCCGTCCACGTCCCCCACCACCATCATCATCGACAGCGTCATCAGCGACGAGCGCACCAGCATCTGCAGCGAGTGCCGGTAGCGGTAGTGGCCCATCTCATGCAGCATTACTGCGGCCAGCGCATCGTCGCTTTTCGCCAGCGCCACCAGCTCATCGCTGAGGATCAGGGTGCCGTTCGGCAACATCAGCGCGTTGGCCCCTTCCGGGAAGTGCCTGATAAGCAGGCGTAGCCCGCCTTTATCGCGCATCTCAGCCGGGGTCACCGCAGTAAACAGCGCCTGTAGCTGCGCCTGACGCGCCGCGCTCAGGCTGCTGTTGCTGAATCCCTGCTCGACCAGCAGCTGCTCGCTGGCTTCACCCAGCTGCTGCTCTACCGCCACCGGCAGATGATACGCAATCGTCTCGCTCAGCCAGGGCAACAGCACCGCCACATAGAATACCGCGGTAAGCAGCGTGCCGATCAGCGCCGCCGCAATGCCGCTTTTGCGGCGCTCCAGGACGTTAATCAGCGGCGGTTTACGGTGACGGTTCTCATACCAGTGACGAAAGGCGGCAGGGTTGGCGGGCATAAAGCGCCCGCCGTCCGGGAAGGTGATGGCCTGCGGGACGCCTTCCGGTGCCGGACGAATATCCAGCTGGGAGAGCGTAAACAGCCGCTCCCCGGCATCCAGGCGCAGCGTCAGGGAGGCGTCGCGAAAGGTGATGCGGGCCGCCTCCCTGGCAGCCTGACCCGGATACTGGTAGTAGCCGTCACACTCAAGTTCAGATGCCGACATTGAGATCCAGTTCCTGCACCAGCTCCTCCGCCAGCGCGCTCTGTGCGGTGTCGGTGTGCGCCTGCACCGTCAGGGTGTCGATGTCGCCTTCCACGTCCAGCGTCTCGACCATGTAGCGGGCATGACGCAGCTGCGCCAACGGCGTGGCGAGGCCCAACGAGAAGATGATAATCAGGGCATTAACAAACAACAGCCAGAGGTACGGCAGCAGCTTCATGCTGGAGTGCAGGGAAATTTTCCCGTCGTTGAGCGTGGTCTGATTGAACATGTAGTTGCGATGGGCGACGGTCAGGTACGCACGCGCCATCATGCCCCACACCAGCATCGCCAGGTAAACGAGAAGGAAGCTGCCGACATTTGCCCCCAGCATCTCGCCCATCACTTCATCGCTGACGCCGTACTCGCTCATCGTCACCATCGTCATGATGAACGCCCCCATCAGCATGCCGATCAGCACAATAAACGGCACCGCCAGCAGCAGCGAGATCAGCGAGAACTTCACGAAGGCCGCTTTTTTCATCACGCCTTTGAAGGCGGAATTGCCGAAGAACATGTTATTGACGTACAGGTCATGCTGCACGGCGCTCAGTACGCCATTCACCGCGACAAAACCGGGGATGATGAACAGCGCCACCAGCATCACGGCGAGGAACGACATACCGGTGAATGCCACCAGCCCGTAAGCCATGCTCAGCAGAATAAACAGCGTCAGCCAGGCCAGCACCGGCCAGACCAGGAACGTCATCCAGGCGCGGCCAACATGACAGCGGTAGTTAAAGCGCACGCCGCGATAGCTCGACATAATGGCTTCGAAGCGCCAGCTGCGCACGATGATCCACGGCAGCAACGCCAGGAAAGCGAGCAGTATTACGCCCGCCAGCGTCGGGGCCAGCAGGGTACAGATATAAAACACAATAATGCCGACGATGGTGATTATACGTCCCAGCAGGATCTGCATCGGCTTTGCATGATAATCAAAGTGGTCGCCGGCCAGTTCGGTATGGCCGTAAAAATAACGGTGGGTGCGTACTTTCGCCCAGGCGGAATAAATCCCGAAGGTAATAAACGAGAAAAGTAAATTAACCAGCCAGATACCGTACCAGGTATCCGCGGTGCCATGAAATTTGAGTTTGTGACGCTGTGTGTTGGTCTCACTCGATAGTGAATTCATACGCTTTCATCCTGAAAGAAATAAAAAACCCTGAAATCAGGGGGAGTTATTAAAACGCAGGTTGTGCCTGCGCGGTTATATGCTGCCAGTAAAAAATGGCAGCAAAGTTAATTCGATAACGCAGCAGGTTTTTATTTTTCATCTGCGATACGTTTGTTTTATATTGGTCGCTCGCGTGTTTCCCAGCTATTAACCAGGTCAGACCATGCAGAGCAGTCCCACAGCGAGCAGCGAATTACGACTTCGCCCGCTCACCGCACATGATAATCCTGCCATTGCGCGCGTTATTCGCGCCGTCTCCGCAGAATTTGGCTTAACGGCAGATAAAGGCTATACCGTTGCCGATCCCAATCTTGACGCCCTGTATCAGCTCTACAGTCAGCCGCGCCACGCCTATTGGGTGGTGGACTATAACGGCGAGGTGGTCGGCGGCGGCGGGCTTGCGCCACTCGCCTGCAGCGAACCGGGGATCTGCGAGCTGCAAAAAATGTATTTCCTGCCTGCGGCGCGCGGCAAGGGACTGGCCCGCCAGCTAGCGCTACAGGCGCTGGACTTCGCCCGTGAACAGGGTTTCACCCGCTGCTATCTGGAAACCACCGCGTTTCTCCGGCAGGCCATCGCCCTCTATGAAAGCCTGGGCTTCGACCACATCTCCGCCCCGCTGGGCTGTACCGGCCATGTGGACTGCGAAGTGCGGATGCTGAAAAACCTGTAGCACTGCGGGCCGGTTTACTGGCCCGTCATCTCCATCGACAGGCGAATAATGCCCGCCGCGCGATCCGCCGGCAGCTGTAACACTTCCCGCCATAGATCCTGCACGATGTTGCATACCCGCTGCTCTTTGCCAATCGCCTGCTGCGGCGTGGCCATCAGCGAAAAATCGCTGCCGTAGCGATCGGTCAGCTTTTGCAGGATCGGCTGGACGTCGCGCTGCGCCCGCTGGCGCTCGGCCTCGGTCACCGTATGCTTCGTTGCGCCCCAGGCGGCGCGCATCATCTGCGCATCCACTTCCATGCGGTGCAGCGTTACGTCCTGCGGCAGCAGCCGGGCGGCGTTAATTCCGCCCTTCACCCCCGGAAACAGGAAGCGGAAGCAGGCGTCGTCGCTCTCTTTTTGCACCAGCGCGGTTTGCTGCATATTGGCCTGCATAAATGCCACCACGTTGGCATCCGGCGCGGATTGCAGACGCTTAATCTGCAACGTCATGATGTCGGGCTGGATGGCGTCAATAATCTGCTGCTCCGACTTGCCCTCTTTTTGCATCGCCAGCGAGCGATCGCGCAGCTGCGCCATAAACTGCGGCTCCTGCTCTTTCAGCACGCCGTAGATCGGCAGCTTCGCAAAGGCCGCATCGAATCGCTCCGCCTCGCTTTGCGTCTGCACGCTCTGGCGCTGCGGCATGAAATAGCGCGCGTCCAGCACGTTCCAGAGCGCAATTGCCGCCAGCGCCAGTACCACCGCGCCCGCCTTGCTCACCCAGCCTTTTTTACGCAGCAGGGTTACCAGCAGTGCAATAATCGCGCCCGCGTAGCCTGCAGCAATAATGTGCGTCCAGTTCATAGGGATCCTTGTTGGTCGATGCAGCCGATACGTTTTACCAGCCTGAGGAAATATTGCACCTCCTCAGGCGGACAACTACCAATATTAGGAGAGTCAGGCAGGAACGCCGCTGTGAAAACGGAATTCGCTGTCGGGTGTGGTAATTAGCGCGGCTTCGACGTCGCCGAAGTGGCGCACGCGCGGGGTGATGTCGTCAGCGGAAATCGACTGCGCCAGCGTCAGGTAGTCCTGATAGTGACGCGCTTCCGAGCGCAACAGCGACAGGTAGAACGCCTGCAGCTCCTCATCAACGTGCGGTGCCAGCGCGGCGAAGCGTTCGCAGGAGCGCGCTTCGATATACGCCCCGCAAATCAGCTTATCGATAAGCCGCTGCGGCTCCCAGGTGCGGAGATCGCGGATCAGCCCGCGCGCATAGCGACTGGCAGTGATCTTCACGTAGGGGATGTCGCGCTTCATCATCACTTCACGTACCTGCCAGAAATGGTGAAGCTCCTCTTTGATCAGCAGTACCATGCTGTCGATCAGCTGCTGGCCCCAGGGATCGTCGGTGTGCGGCATCACGCTTTTGCCGATGCGCTTATGCAGCGCGACAAAATCCGGCTCCGGGCCACCGCCGTAGGTGAAGGACTCATAGGGCTTCAGCCAGCTCAGCAGCGCTTCACCGCCGCGCTGGTCGGCGACATATTTGCGGATCAGCAGCATCGCGGTCTGGGCCGCTTTCAGTTCGCAGATCATGTGGTCGGTAAGCAGCAGCGGCAGGTTTTCCGGCTGTCTGGCTTTTTCAATCCAGGCATCGGGGGTCGGGCAGTGGAGGAAATCGAGTATCGGGGCGAGTAATTGCGGGTAGTTCATGTCCGGTCCTTGCGGTGCGGCAGCGGGGGCTGCCGCACAGGTTACTTAGTGACGAATACCGTCGTCCTCGTCGTCCACCAGCTCGTCATCGTCGCCGTCGTCACCCTCTTCGCCGTTCGGATCTTCGAAGTAGGTGCCCCAGCCGTCGTACTCGACGCCAAACTTCTCAGCGAGGTTCAGCAGCTGCTCAACCTGCGCATCGATAAGCTCAGCGTTCAGCGCGCTTTCACTCACTACGTCGCAGCAGATGACGGTATCGCCCTCTTCCACTTCCAGCTCTTCCGGATCGGTCACTTCATAACCCAGTTTGAACGCTTCAACCGCCGCCTTTTCCAGGGTTTCGAAATCATCTGCCGAGAGATGATGTTCGATGGTGTACAGCGCGTCCGGATCGCTGCCGTCTTCCAGTAATTCTTCAATAATCAAACGCGTTTCTTCGCGCTGTTCTTCCAGGAGTTCCGGGTTTGCCATGATGGGTTCCTCATAGGTGGCAGATACTCTTATTTTCACACACGCCGGAGAATGCCTCCACCTTTCACGGTAAAGATTTCTGCCTCAGGGTTGCAAATGAATATTCATACATATAAATTGAATTTTAATTCAATTAGTGGCGTCAGCCATGTGAGGGAACTATGTCTGATTTTTCCGGTAAGCACTTCCTGAAACTGCTTGATTTTACCCCTGCGCAAATCACCCATCTGCTCGGCCTTGCCGCCACGCTCAAGCGCGACAAGAAAAACGGTCACGAAACCCCGCAGCTGACGGGCAAAAACATCGCGCTCATCTTCGAAAAAGACTCAACCCGCACCCGATGCTCTTTCGAAGTTGCCGCTTTTGACCAGGGCGCGCGTGTCACGTACCTGGGGCCGTCCGGCAGCCAGATCGGCCATAAAGAGTCCATCAAAGATACCGCCCGGGTGCTGGGCCGCATGTATGACGGCATCCAGTACCGCGGCCACGGCCAGGAGATTGTGGAAACCCTCGCGCAGTATGCGGGCGTGCCGGTGTGGAACGGGTTAACCAACGAATTCCACCCCACTCAGTTGCTGGCGGATCTGCTCACCATGCAAGAGCACGCACCGGGTAAAGCGTGGCGCGACATGACCCTCGCCTATGCGGGCGATGCGCGTAATAACATGGGCAATTCATTGCTGGAAGCGGCGGCGCTGATGGGCTTCGACCTGCGGCTGGTGGCCCCGAAAGCCTGCTGGCCGGAAGAGCGCCTGGTGGCGGAGTGCCAGGCGCTGGCGGCGCATAACGGCGGACGTATTACCCTCACCGAGGACGTGGCGTCCGGCGTGAGCGGGGCTGACTTCATCTATACCGATGTCTGGGTGTCGATGGGTGAAGAGAAGGCGAAGTGGGCAGAACGTATCGCGCTGCTGCGGCCGTATCAGGTTAACAGCGCGATGCTGGAGTTAACCGGTAATCCACAGGTGAAGTTTTTGCACTGCCTGCCGGCGTTCCACGATGACCAGACCACGCTCGGCCAACAGATGGCGCAGGAGTACGGCCTGCACGGCGGAATGGAAGTTACGGATGAGGTGTTTGAGTCGGCGCACAGCATCGTGTTCGACCAGGCGGAGAACCGCATGCATACCATTAAAGCGGTGATGGTGGCGACGCTGGGGTAACGGGTTTATGGTGGGTGCGGTTTTAATGGTGGGTGCGCTACGCTTACCCACCCTACAATATTGCACTCGGTTTTTATGGTGGGTGCGCTGGCGCTTACCCACCCTACGGTTTTTACCCACTCTACGGGATAGTGTGTAGGGCGGGTAAGCGCAGCGCACCCGCCAGCAGCATCAACCTCACGCCACCAGCATTTTCACCACCACTTTACGCACGGTGGCGGGCGCGCCCACGGCGCACAGCGGCTTGTGAACTTCGCCCGGCCAGAACACCACGAAATCCCCTTCCTGCATCACAAACGTCTTCTCCTGCTCGCCTTCCGGCAAAAACGCGATGTCCTTAGCCGCCAGCCAGTCGGTGTCCGGCGTGCCGGCCGGCAGCGTGCTGAAGGTCATGCCTTCGGTGCCGCGCATCACAATCTGAATATCCAGATAGCGGGCGTGGTACTCGGCACGGCGCTCGGCGATCGGCTGGGTGCTGTCTTCGGACACCAGGCAGAACAGGCGGTTGCCGTCGATGTCATGTTTACCCAGCGGCGTCGCGTCGGTGATGTTCTGTTTCACCCACTCAATAGCCTCGCGCAGATCCGCCTGCAGCCACGGACGCAGAACGTTAATATTTCCAGTCAGCATGATTTACCCCTTAATTAAAACAATGTTTCATTTTTATCGTTATACGAGGAATGCCGCATCCGTACCAGTGGTTTATGCGCTAAACCTGCGCCAGCGCATATTTCCCTTCACAGCCGCCCTGCGCCTCGCCGGACGACCGCTTCTTTTATTCACTATTAATGATTTTTTATGCAAGGTAATCGATTAGCTTACCAGGAATGTGCATTCGATCCTTGATATGCGATCCCAGGCGGGTATAATGCCGGGCAATTTGCCGGGAGGAAGCATGGTTCTGTTGACTGAACAATCCATCTTGTCGCGTCGCCACAGCGCTGGCGCAGCAGCCCCATTTTTTCTTTCCGCTGCATTACCCCATGACTGAAGCCCCTCGTTGAGGGGCTTTTTTTTGCCCGGCGTTCAGGAGATAACCATGACGAATCCGCTTTATCAGAAACACATCATTTCCATAAACGATCTCAGTCGTGAAGAACTTGAACTGGTGCTGGCGACCGCTGCGACGCTGAAAGCGAACCCGCAGCCGGAGCTGCTGAAGCATAAGGTGATCGCCAGCTGCTTCTTTGAAGCCTCGACCCGCACCCGTTTGTCGTTTGAAACCTCGATCCATCGCCTGGGCGCGTCGGTGGTAGGCTTCTCGGACAGCAGCAACACCTCGCTGGGCAAAAAAGGTGAAACCCTCGCCGATACTATTTCGGTCATCGGCACCTATGTGGATGCCATCGTGATGCGTCACCCGCAGGAGGGCGCGGCGCGTCTGGCAACCGAGTTTTCCGGCGGCGTGCCGGTACTGAACGCGGGCGATGGCGCAAACCAGCATCCGACCCAGACGCTGCTCGATCTGTTCACCATTCAGGAAACGCAGGGGCGCCTTGAAAACCTGAACATTGCGATGGTCGGCGACCTGAAGTATGGCCGCACCGTGCACTCGCTCACCCAGGCACTGGCGAAGTTCAGCGGCAACCGCTTCTGGTTTATCGCGCCGGGCGCGCTGGCGATGCCGCAGTACATTCTCGATATGCTTGATGAGAAGGGCATCGCCTGGAGCCTGCATGACACTATCGACGAAGTGATGCCGCAGGTGGACGTTCTGTATATGACCCGCGTGCAGAAAGAGCGTCTCGACCCGTCGGAGTACGCCAACGTGAAAGCGCAGTTTGTGCTGCGCGCAGCCGATCTGCAGGGGGCGCGCGACAACATGAAGGTGCTCCATCCGCTGCCGCGCGTGGATGAGATCACCACCGACGTGGATAAAACGCCGCACGCCTGGTATTTCCAGCAGGCAGGCAACGGTATTTACGCGCGCCAGGCACTGCTGGCGCTGGTTCTGAATCGCGATCTGGCGCTGTAAGGGGAGAAAGCACATGACACACGACAATAAACTTCAGGTTGAAGCCATCAAACGCGGCACGGTGATTGACCACATTCCGGCCCAGGTCGGTTTTAAGCTGCTGACCCTGTTCAAGCTCACCGAAACCGACCAGCGCATCACCATCGGCCTCAACCTGCCGTCCGGTGAGATGGGCCGCAAGGATCTGATTAAAATCGAGAACACCTTCCTGACTGACGAGCAGGTAAACCAGCTGTCGCTGTATGCCCCGCAGGCGACGGTTAACCGCATCGATGACTACGACGTGGTGGGCAAAAGCCGCCCGAGCCTGCCGGAGCGTATTGTTGGCGTGCTGGTGTGCCCGAACGGCAACTGCATCAGCCGCAACGAGCCGGTGGCCTCCAGCTTTGGCGTGAAACAGCGTGCCGGGGATATCGCCCTCAAGTGCAAATACTGCGAGAAAGAGTTCTCGCATCACGTTGTCCTGGCTGACGACTAACAGCGCGCATTTCCGGCGGCGCGGGGGCTTTTTGCCAGCCGTGCAGCCGCAATGATGATGTGTATAATGACCCGAGTCTTACCCACTGCAGCTAACTTCAGGAGAAATTATGTCCCGCACTCTCGCGACGGAAAATGCACCCGCAGCTATCGGCCCGTATGTTCAGGGCGTCGATCTGGGCAATATGATCATCACTTCCGGTCAAATCCCGGTGGATCCGAAAACCGGCAGCGTGCCGGACGACATCGCCGCGCAGGCGCGTCAGTCGCTGGATAACGTTAAGGCGATTGTGGAAGCGGCGGGCCTGAAGGTAGGCGATATCGTCAAAACCACTGTGTTCGTGAAAGATCTCAACGATTTCGCCACCGTTAACGCCACGTATGAAGCGTTCTTCACCGAGCACAATGCCACCTTCCCGGCGCGCTCCTGTGTGGAAGTGGCCCGTCTGCCGAAAGACGTGAAGATTGAAATCGAAGCCATCGCGGTGCGTCGCTAAGCGCGAGCGCTCAGGAAAAAGGCCACCGCGGTGGCCTTTTTTACGGGCGATGGCTTTCCCTCCCCCGCCTGCGGGCAGAGGGAAAAGCCTTATTCCTCTACTGTCGCATTCAGCAACCGCTGCAGCGGCGTCACGGCAGCGATCACCACTTCGTCGCGGGTGAGCGCCGCGCTGTCGAGCTGTTTCTGGATCACCGCGCGCTCATCCGGGTTCAGGCTTCCCTGCAGGGCCACCACGTCCACCAGCCGAATCCCCAGGCCCGCCAGCGTCTCAACGTCCTGTACCACCGGCTTCAGCGCCGCCAGCTGATAATTTTCGCTCGTCAGCGCCAGCACGTCCGGCACGTTCTGTTGCCAGCGGCTGAATACGTGGCGCAGCGCCCCGGCGCTTTCGCTGCTCTCCGGGTCAGCAATCAGCGCGCTGACCCAGCCGTTGATCTGGCGCACCTCCTCGCTCTCGGCGGGTAACGCATCGGCAAAACGGTTGAGCGGTTCAAACTGATGGTAGTTTCCCGCCTGGAATTTGAGATGCTGCCGGGTGTAATACTGCGCCGGCTCGATGGCCTGCGCGAGGATCTGCAGCGGCAGCACGCCACGGCTGCCGCCCAGACGGGTAAACTGCTCCACCTGCTGAGTATGCTGGCGCAACCCTGCCGATACCGTGCTCCAGCTGTCGATGGCCTCCAGCCGCTGATACATATTGCTGACGTCGTTAACGTCCTGCGCTGACCAGAGCCGCTCTGCCACGGCAAAAGCACGCGGCCAGAGTTTGATATCCAGCACCGGCGCGACCACATTTTCCGCCCATAGCGCCGCTTCACCGCCAATAATATTGCTGCTCTGGGCTACGGACGGCACCACCGGTGCCCGTCCGGCTGGCACCGCATCAAGCTTGCTGCCGGTAGTGGGATAGCGGGCGTTGCCGAGCAGCGTATAGCCGCTGAGCTGCCGATCGTTGAGGGTAAACACCGCCTGGGTATCGCCCATCCAGGTATCAACCCGAAACGTCAGCTGCGTATCGCTGAGCCACTGAATATCGTGCAGGGCGCGACGCGACTTGCCGTTAAAATCAATAAAGCCGCGCCAGCCGTGCTGCGGATGATTAATCAGCGTAAAGCTGCCCTCAACCGGGCTGCCCTTGAGACGCGGCAGGGTGAAGGCCCAGCTCTGTGCGCTGTCGTCAGCAGCCATCACATCCACATCGTGCAGCCCCTGCGGTAACACCTCGTTGCGGTAGTGATAGGCCGTAGACTGGGGCTGGTCGAGATAGAACCCGGTAGAAAGGATGCCCTTATAACCCTGGCTGGCGATATTGCCGAGGGCGTCCTGTCCCTGCCAGGACTGGATCAGAATGCTTTTTGGCAGGTCCGGATGGAAAATCTCATCCCAGCCCACCATGCGGCGCTGATGTTTTTCAAGGATCTTCTCCACGCGCTGGTTAAACCAGGCCTGAAGCGCATGGCTGTCTGCCAGCCCTTTCGCTTTCATGACGTTCTGAATCGCCGGGTTCGCTTTCCACTGGCTATCGTCCACCTCATCGCCGCCAATGTGCAGGTAGCCGTCGGGGAAAATGGCAACCAGCTCCCCGACCAGCGCATCAATAAAGGTCCAGGTTGCCTCTTTCGTCGGGTCGAGCACCGGCTTGAGCACGCCCCAGCGGCGCTCCATCTCATACGGACCGGGGGCGCTCATAAGCTCGGGATAAGCAACGGCGATAGCCGACGCGTGCCCCGGCAGATCGATTTCCGGCACCACGCGGATACCGCGCGCCGCAGCGTAGCGCACCACCTCGCGCATCTGCTCTGCGGTGTAGAATTGCCCGTCGCTGGCGCGCTGTTGCAGCTTCGGATAGCGGGCCGAGGCGAAGCGCCAGCCCTGATCGTCCGTCAGATGCCAGTGAAAAACATTGAGCTTCGCGGCGGCCATGCCATCCAGCTGGCGCAGAATATCCGGCAGCGGGATAAAGTGGCGCGCCGAATCAAGCAGCAGCCCGCGCCAGGAGAAGCGCGGCACGTCCTCAATCGACACCAGGGGGATCGCAGTATGGCGGGGACCATTCTGAATAAGCTGTAGCAGCGTCTCCATGCCGCGCATCGCACCAAAACGGGTATTCGCGCTGAGCGTGACGCCGTCGGAGGTCACGCTCAGCTGATAGCGCTCGTCGCTGTCTGCCTGCGGAACCGCTGCCACTTTTTGTTTGATAATGATGCTGATGGTCGGTGCGTCAGGCTGGGCCGGCTGCGGTTTCAGCACCCAGCCGGTCTGACGCGCGATACGCTCGCGCCACCGCTCAACCGCGTCGCCCAGGCTATCGCCGCGGACCGCAATGGTTACCGCATTGTTCAGGACCAGCTCCCCCTGGCCTGCCGGTCGTTCAACCTTTTGCGGCCAGGGCATCAGCGGCAGATCGCCGGCGGGGGCAGCCAGCGCCGGATAAGCGGTCATGAATGAGCAGAGCAACAGCGCTGAACGACGCGGAAAGACCATAGCAGTTCCTTTTTTCTGACGGGCCAGATGCGGCAAAAACAATCAGTTACCATGCCAGGAACTATTCATCAAGCTAATGACATGAGCGCTATCACATCTCGCCATTTATGAGATTACTGCCAGCCAAAGCGGCGGGTGTAGATCCCTTTCACCCACTGCGTCATGAGCATATAGCCCGCCAGAATCCCCGCCAGCCACGGGAAGTAGCTGAGCGGCAGCGCCTGCAGATGCAGCCAGCCGGCCAGCGGCGTAAACGGCAGTGCGATGCCCACCGACATCACCAGCAGCGTCATCACAATCAGCGGCCAGGCGGCACGGCTTTGCAGGAACGGCACGCGGCGGGTACGGATCATATGCACAATCAGCGTCTGGGAGAGCAGCCCGACCACGAACCAGCCGGACTGGAACAGGGTCTGCGCTTCCGGCACGTTGGCCTGGAACACCCACCACATCACGCAGAAGGTGATGATATCGAACAGCGAGCTGATCGGGCCAAAGCACAGCATAAAGCGCCCGAGATCGGCCGGGTTCCAGCGCTGCGGCGTGCGGATCTGCTCCTCATCCACGTTATCGAATGGGATCGCCACCTGGGACACATCGTAGAGCAGGTTCTGGATCAACAGATGCAGCGGCAGCATCGGCAGGAACGGCAGGAAGGCGCTGGCCACCAGCACGCTGAACACGTTGCCGAAGTTAGAGCTGGCAGTCATTTTTATGTATTTCAGCATGTTGGCAAAGGTGCGCCGCCCTTCGATAACGCCTTCTTCAAGCACCATCAGGCTTTTTTCCAGCAGGATGATATCGGCGGCTTCGCGGGCAATATCCACGGCGCCATCCACGGAGATCCCGATATCCGCTGCGCGCAGCGCGGGCGCGTCGTTGATGCCGTCCCCCATAAAGCCCACTACGTGGCCCTCTTCGCGCAGCAGACGCACAATGCGCTCTTTTTGCAGCGGCGTCAGACGGGCAAACAGCGTGGTGCGTCTGGCGAGCGCGGCCAGTTCCTCATCGCGCATGGCATCCAGCCCGGCACCGGTCACCACGTCGCCGGTGACCAGCCCGACGTCGCGGCAGACTTTGGCCGCCACCAGCTCACTGTCACCGGTGAGGATCTTCACCGCGATCCCGCTGGCGTGCAGCGCTTTCAGCGCCGGTGCGGTGCTCTCTTTCGGCGGATCGAGGAAAGCAATATAGCCTTCAAGGATCAGATCCGACTCATCCACACGGCTGTAATCTCCTGCGCGCGCCGGCAGCTGACGCGTGGCGACCGCCACCACGCGCAGCCCCTGGCGGTTCAGATCGTCGGTAACGCGGCGCACGTTCTCCAGCCGGGCCGCATTCAGCACCACAACGTCGTCACCCTGCCGGGCGTGGGTGCAGACGCTGAGGATCTCCTCCAGCGCGCCTTTGCAGATCAGCTGGTGCGTCTGCGCCTCCCGGGACACCACCACCGACATGCGGCGGCGTTCAAAATCAAAGGGGATCTCATCCACTTTCTGCCAGCAGGCCGCGGCTTCACGGGCGCGGGCCTCATCCAGCCCCTCCAGGACCGCCACATCAAGCAGATTCTTCAGGCCTGTCTGGTAGTGGCTGTTCAGCCAGGCGTTTTCCAGCACCCGATCGCAGCGGTTCCCGGCGATATCCGTATGCGTTTCCAGCATGATGCGATCCTGGGTCAGCGTGCCGGTTTTGTCAGTGCAGAGAATATCCATTGAACCAAAGTTCTGGATGGCATCCAGATGCTTGACGATCACCTTCTGCTTCGACAGCTTCACCGCGCCGCGTGCCAGGGTCGAGGTGACGATCATCGGCAGCATCTCCGGCGTCAGGCCGACCGCCACCGACAGGGCGAACAGCGCCGCTTCCCACCAGTCACCTTTGGTGAAGCCGTTGATCAGCAGCACCACGGGGGTCATCACCAGCATAAAGCGGATCAGCAGCATGCTGACGCGACCGATGCCCTGCTGGAAAGCGTTGGGTTCGCTCTCCTGGCCGCTTACCCGCCCGGCCAGCTGACCAAACCAGGTATTCGCCCCGGTGGCGATAACCATCGCCTGCGCCGTGCCGCTCACCACGTTAGTGCCCATAAAGCACAGGGTATCGCTCTCCAGCGCGTGGGTCTGATCGGAATGGCGGGTGGTGGCGACTTTCTCCACCGGCAGTGATTCACCGGTCAGCGACGCCTGGGCCACAAACAGATCCCGGGCGCTGAGCACGCGCAGATCCGCCGGGATCATATCCCCGGCAGCCAGTTTCACGATATCCCCCGGCACCAGCTGATCGATGGGGATCTCAAGCCAGTCATACTCGCCGAGATCGTTCAGCACGCGGCGCACCGTCGCGGTGTTGGTCACCATCGCTTTCAGGGCATCAGCAGCGCGGGTGGAGCGGGCCTCCTGGATGAAGTTCAGCAGCGTTGCGATAGCTACCATCAGCGCAATCACGCCCGCGGCAAACCAGTCTTCGGTGGCATACGAGACGATGCCGAGCACCGTCAGCAGCAGGTTGAACGGGTTGCGGTAACAGCGCCACAGATGCCGCCACCACGGGGCGGGTTGCTCGCCGGGAATGACGTTTTCACCGTGACGCTCGCGGGCAGCGGCCACTTCCCGGGCATTGAGCCCTTCCGGATGACTGCCGAAAAAGGCCCACAGCTGGGCGTGGCTTGCTTTGCCGTAGCGCAGACAGGCACTGGAAAGCGACGCGGGAACCGCGGTACGCTTAAGGATCTTACCGTCCGGCAGTGGATCGCGGTGCATCAGACGATAAGGTAGATGGCGGCTGAGCTGCGCCAGCAGCTGCCGGGTCAGGTTTTTTACAGACATAGCTGTCCCTCCGCGCCCGGGATCGGTGCGCGTTATTTTTCAGGCATGGCGAGGCCGGTGCCTGAGCACAAACAGAGTTGCAGGGACGGAATAAACACGTCGCTGCCTTGCGGAGTCCGGCAAGGCAGCGTGGGCTGCATTACCGGAAGAACGTTACCCCTGCGGGGTCGGGGGCAGGATCGGGATTCATAGCACCTCCGGTAAAAAAGAAGAAATCCTGCGGCCAGGCAATGCGGCAGCAAGACACCATAAAGTGTGGGTATATTACCGACGTCTCTCTAAACCCTTCCTAAACCAGACATTACCCCTTGTTTTTCAGAACAGGAGGTTTACCTTCAGTGATCAAATTGCTAACAGAGGACATCCAGCACCTGATGAATAAAAGGCTTACTATCAAAGACATAGCACGACTTAGCGGGGTCGGAAAGTCCACCGTCTCCCGGGTGCTTAATAACGAAAGTGGCGTCAATGAACGAACCCGGGAGCGGGTTGAAGCGGTAATGCAGGAGCATGGATTCTCGCCGTCGCGCTCGGCACGGGCCATGCGCGGCCAGAGCGATAAGGTGGTGGCGATTATCGTCACGCGCCTCGATTCGCTGTCGGAGAACCTGGCGGTGCAAACCATGCTGCCGGTCTTTTACGCCGAAGGCTATGACCCGATCATGATGGAGAGCCAGTTCTCTCCGGCGCTGATCGCCGAGCATCTCAGGATGTTGCGCAGCCGCAATATCGACGGGGTGGTGATTTTTGGTTTCAGCGGGGTCACGCCGGAGATGCTGCAGCCGTGGCAGTCATCGCTGGTGCTGGTAGCGCGCGACGCGCCGGGATTCGCGTCGGTCTGCTATGACGACGAGGGTGCTATGCAGCAACTGCTTCAGCGCCTTTATGATATGGGGCACCGCCATATCAGCTTCCTCGGCGTGCCGGACAGCGACATCACTACCGGGCTGCGTCGCCATCAGGCGTATCTGGCGTTCTGCACCCGCCATCAGCTCACGCCGCATGTGGTGCAGCCGGGCCTGACGATGCTGAACAGCTATGAAAATTTCACCCGCACGTTAACGCCGGATACCACTGCGGTGGTGTGTGGTACTGACACGATGGCGCTCGGGGCCGGTAAATATTTGCATCAGCATCCGGAACTGCGTATTCAGCTGGCCAGCATCGGCTATACCCCGCTGATTGCCTTTTTGCACCCGGATCTGGTTGGCGTGTCGCTGGGGTATGCGGAAGCCGGGCGTAAAGCCGCCGTTCAGCTTATCGGCCAGATTACGCGTCAGGCTGAGCTGAAACAGATAGTGATCCCCGCCACGTTAAATTAACCCTTTACGTGCTGTTCTTTCTCATCACCCCTTAACGGGAACGATCCCCCACCAGCATCTCGTCATACACCATCAGCCTTACCCCGTCGTTATCACCACGCCTGTTGATCCCCTGCATACCCTGATTACGCACTCTTTACCGTCTAACCGATGCTCACCCCTGCACACCCGACTACGCTTGCTACTGACGCAGCGATTTTTCACAACCCCGGGGCAGTTGCCCGGTGTCGCCTCAGGTGGCGCTAACGCCCCTCCAGCAACGCAGGAAAACGTGATGAAAACAGTTCCGCCCTGGTGGCAGCACGGCGTGATTTATCAAATCTATCCGAAGAGCTTTCAGGACACGACCGGCAGCGGCACCGGCGATCTGGCCGGGGTGATCCAGCGCCTCGACTACCTGCAGACCCTCGGTGTGGACGCTATCTGGCTTACCCCGTTTTATATCTCTCCGCAGGTGGATAACGGCTATGACGTCGCCAACTACACGGCCATCGACCCAGCCTACGGTACGCTGGATGATTTTGACCGGCTGGTGACCGAGGCGCACGATCGCGGGATCGCATCATCCTCGATATGGTGTTCAACCACACTTCAACCCAGCACGCGTGGTTTCATGACGCGGTGAACAAAACCAGTGCGTATCGTCAGTTCTATATCTGGCGCGAGGGCACGCCAGAGCAGGCACCCAATAACTGGCGCTCAAAGTTTGGCGGCAGCGCCTGGCGCTGGCATGCCGAAAGCGCTGAGTACTATCTGCACCTGTTTGCCCCGGAGCAGGCCGATCTCAACTGGGAACACCCGGAGGTGCGCGCTGAATTAAAGAAGGTCTGCGCGTTCTGGGCCGATCGCGGCGTGGACGGGCTGCGGCTGGATGTGATCAACCTCGTCTCCAAAGATCAAGCGTTTGCGTCGGACATGGCGGGAGATGGACGCCTGTTTTACACCGACGGGCCGCGGATCCACGAGTATCTGCAGGAGTTCAGCCGCGAGGTGTTCAGGCCGCGCGGGCTGATGACCGTGGGAGAGATGTCCTCCACCACGCTGGAGCACTGTCAGCGCTACGCGGCCCTCGACGGCAGCGAGCTGTCGATGACCTTTAATTTCCATCATCTGAAGGTGGACTACCCCGGCGGGCAGAAGTGGACCCTTGCCGCGCCGGATTACGTGGCGCTGAAGGCCATTTTCAATCACTGGCAGCAGGGTATGCATAACCGGGCGTGGAACGCGCTGTTCTGGTGTAATCACGACCAGCCGCGCATCGTATCGCGCTTTGGCGATGAGGGTGAACGGCGGGTGCCCGCCGCGAAAATGCTGGCGATGGTGCTGCACGGTATGCAGGGCACGCCCTATATCTACCAGGGCGAAGAGCTGGGGATGACCAACCCGCACTTTACGCGCATTGTCGATTACCGCGACGTGGAGAGCCACAACATGTTCGCTGAACTGCGTGGGCATGGCCGCCAGGCGGAGGAGCTGCTGGCGATCCTCGCCCATAAGTCCCGGGATAACGGCCGCACGCCGATGCAGTGGTCGGCGGATGCTAACGCCGGATTTACCACCGGCACGCCGTGGATCGGCCTGTGCGATAACTATCAGTCCATTAATGCCGAGGCGGCGATGCGCGACCCCGACTCGGTGTTCCACGCCTACCAGACGCTGATCTGCCTGCGCAAAACCCAGCCAGTCTTCACCCGGGGCGACTATCAGGATCTGCTGCCCGACCATCCGCACCTCTGGTGCTACCGCCGCGAGTGGCAGGGCCAGACGCTGCTGGTGGTCGCCAACCTGAGCCGTGACAGCCAGCAGTGGATGCCGGATGCCCTCAGCGGCGACTGGCAGGTGCTGATGAGCAACTACCCGGACGCACCGCTCTCTCCCCGGGAAGGCACCCTGCGTCCGTTCGAAGCGGTGTACTGGTTGCAGGGTTGAACCCTCAGGGCAGCGCGACGCTGCCCGTCGCATCGCTTCCTGAGCGACACCTTCCATAATCCGAAAAAAGTCGTTTCCCGCAGCCCCCGCCACGAATGGCGTCGGTGAAAAACCTTGTCACAGGTCAATAAAAGTCCAAACATCTTTAGTGAAAAGCACTAGATATAGACTTTAGAATGCCATCCGGCCCTACATATTGTATTTTTCGTCTAAATTAGCAGCAGTCCACACCGTCACGGCTGTGGATATCCGGCTTGATTAAAAATGGAGTGATCATGACACCGCATGTGATGAAACGCGACGGGTGCAAAGTCCCTTTCAATTCAGAGCGCATCAAAGAAGCGATTCTTCGTGCCGCCGACGCAGCGGGAGTCGATGACGCAGACTATTGCGCCACCGTCGCAGATATCGTGTGCCGCCAGATGGCAGGCCGCCAGCAGGTGGATATCAACGAGATCCAGACCGCCGTAGAGAATCAGCTGATGGCGGGACAGTACAAACAGCTGGCCCGCGCCTATATCGAATACCGTCACGATCGTGATATCGCCCGCGAGACGCGCGGCCGCCTGAACCAGGAGATCCGCGGCCTGGTAGAGCAGACCAACTCTGCGCTGCTCAACGAAAACGCCAACAAAGACAGCAAAGTGATCCCAACCCAGCGCGATCTGCTGGCCGGGATCGTCGCCAAACACTATGCGCGTCAGCACCTTCTGCCGCGGGACGTGGTGCTCGCCCACGAGCGCGGCGAGATCCACTATCACGATCTCGACTATTCGCCCTTCTTCCCGATGTTCAACTGCATGCTCATCGACCTAAAAGGCATGCTGACGCGCGGCTTCAAGATGGGCAATGCCGAGATCGAGCCGCCGAAGTCTATCTCCACCGCCACCGCGGTCACCGCGCAGATCATCGCTCAGGTTGCGAGCCATATTTACGGCGGCACCACCATCAACCGCATCGACGAAGTGCTGGCCCCGTTTGTCACCGAGAGCTTTGAGAAGCACCGTCAGATTGCCCATGAATGGAATATCCCGGACGTGGACGGCTACGCCCACGCCCGCACTGAAAAAGAGTGCTACGACGCCTTCCAGTCGCTGGAGTACGAAGTCAATACGCTGCATACCGCCAACGGCCAGACGCCGTTCGTGACCTTCGGCTTTGGCCTCGGCACCCGCTGGGAGTCGCGCCTGATCCAGCAGTCGATTCTGCGCAACCGCATCGCAGGGCTGGGGAAAAACCGTAAAACGGCGGTGTTCCCGAAGCTGGTGTTCGCCATCCGCGACGGGCTGAACCACAAGCCGGGCGATGCCAACTACGACATCAAGCAGCTGGCGCTGGAGTGTGCCAGCAAGCGCATGTACCCGGATATTCTCAACTATGACCAGGTCGTGAAGGTCACCGGTTCGTTCAAAACGCCGATGGGCTGCCGCAGTTTCCTCGGCGTGTATGAAGAGAACGGCGAGCAGATCCACGACGGACGCAACAACCTCGGGGTTATCAGCCTTAATCTGCCGCGTATCGCGCTGGAAGCGAAAGGCGACGAGGCCGCCTTCCGGGCGTTGCTGGATAACCGCCTGGCGCTGGCGCGTAAAGCACTGATGACCCGCATCGCCCGACTGGAAGGCGTTAAAGCCCGGGTGGCACCCATTCTCTACATGGAAGGGGCGTGCGGCGTGCGGTTGAATGCGGACGACGACGTTTCGCAGATCTTCAAAGATGGCCGCGCGTCCATTTCGCTGGGTTATATCGGCGTGCATGAAACCATCAACGCGCTGTATGGCGAGCATGTCTATGACAGCGAGGCGCTGCGCGCCAAAGCGCTGGCTATTGTGGAACGCCTGCGTCAGGCGGTAGAGCAGTGGAAGAACGAGACCGGCTATGGGTTCAGCCTCTACAGCACGCCGAGTGAGAACCTGTGCGACCGCTTCTGCCGCCTCGACACCGCCGAGTTCGGCGTGGTGCAGGGCGTCACCGATAAGGGCTACTACACCAACAGCTTCCACCTCGACGTAGAGAAGAAGGTTAACCCCTACGACAAGATTGATTTCGAAGCGCCCTATCCGCCGCTGGCGAACGGTGGGTTCATCTGTTACGGCGAATACCCGAATATTCAGCACAACCTGAAGGCGCTGGAAGACGTGTGGGATTACAGCTATCAGCACGTGCCCTATTACGGCACCAACACGCCTATCGACGAGTGCTACGAGTGCGGTTTTACCGGAGAGTTTGAGTGCACCAGCAAAGGGTTCACCTGCCCGAAATGCGGCAATCACGACGCCTCACGCGTATCGGTGACCCGCCGCGTTTGTGGCTATCTCGGTAGCCCCGACGCGCGCCCCTTCAACGCCGGCAAGCAGGAAGAGGTGAAGCGCAGGGTTAAGCATCTCGGAAACGGGCAGCTCGGTTGACCTGTTGTGTTCAGCGACGCGGTGGGTGCGCTGCGCTTACCCACCCTACAAAAGCGCGGTGTACAGGGATGCAATATCACAGGGCGATGCGATGTACAGATGCAATAACGTAGGGCGGGTAAGCCTGCGCACCCGCCAGCCCTGTAAAGCTGCGGTGCTTTTTCGCAAAGCAATTGACGTCAGGACAAGGCGGCAAATGCGCGAATCCCGGGGAGCTTACATCAGTAAGTGAACCGGGTGAGCAAATGCAGCTAACGCCGCTACGGCGCCAACATCGACGAGGTTCCTCTAAGCAGTTGGGGTTGTAGCAAGGCGGCAAGCGAGTGAATCCCGGGGAGCTTACATCAGTAAGTGACCCGGGTGAGCAAATGCAGCCAACGCCGCTACGGCGCCAACATTGACGAGGTTCCTCTAAGCAGTTGGGGTTGTAGCAAGGCGGCAAGCGAGTGAATCCCGGGGAGCTTACACCAGTAAGTGACCCGGGTGAATGAGCGCAGCCAACGCCGCTACGGCGCCAACTGCGACGAGGAAAAAATGAATTATCACCAGTACTATCCCGTCGATATCGTCAACGGCCCCGGCACCCGCTGTACCCTGTTTGTCGCAGGGTGCATCCATGAATGCCCCGGCTGTTACAACAAAAGCACTTGGCGGCTCAACTCCGGGTTGCCGTTCACCCCGGAAATGGAAGATCGCATTATCGCCGATCTCAACGATACGCGTATTCACCGTCAGGGACTGTCGCTGTCCGGCGGCGATCCGCTGCATCCGCAAAACGTGCCGTCGATCCTTCAACTGGTACAGCGCGTTCACGCCGAATGCCGCGATAAAGATATCTGGGTCTGGACGGGCTATACGCTGGATGAACTCAACAGCGCCCAGCGTGAGGTGGTGGAGCTTATCAACGTGCTGGTGGACGGAAAATTTGTGCAGGATCTGAAAGACCCAGCCCTGATCTGGCGCGGCAGCAGCAACCAGGTTGTGCACCGGCTGCGCTGATGTGAAGGCGGACAGGCGTATCCGCCTTCAGGCGGGCACCTGAGACGCTATGCCTCCACCGGTGCGCGTCGCGCTGTCAGCGGTAAACCTGCCGTCACAGCATCAATCAGTGACTGATCGCTGACCTGCCGCGGCATAACGCCAATCGACTGGCTGTAAAGCGGCGGCAGCGTCTGGCAATACGCCGTCAACGCGCTTTGCGGGATCGAGGGCACGACATACTGCAATGACCACGGATTTTCAGCCGGTAACGCCTCTTCCATTGTGGACCCATAAGCTCCCAAATCAATAAGGCTGGATGCTGAGGTATCCTGCCCCAGCGTCAGCACGAACGTGCCATATTTGGGATGACCAAAATATTGCAGTACGCGATCCCCTTCACGTTGATAAAGCTGATGACGCAGCTGCGCCCAGCTGCGGGTAGTCAGCATAAACGGCGTCTGCACCGGGGAGTGGACCTGATTGCCGGGCAGGCACAGCATCAGGTTGCCAAAGTAATCGAGAAAGGCCACCGAGCTACCCTGACCGCCCCGTTCCGCATCGATGGCTGCCGCATCAAGCAGATAAGGCGCGAGGCCTGCGTCCGGCGTACCCAGTGACGGCGCTTTATAGGTTAGCGCCTGGGGATAGATATCTCTGAGCGCAATAACCAGCGGATCGTCAGGTGCCAGCGTGGCCGGATCGATCAACAGCTCCGGCGGAAGATCGTTATTCACCGTATCCTGAACGCCGGACAGCGTGGCTTCAAACAGGGATAAACACAGCGCCTGGGTGTTCTGATTAATCACCGTCTGGCTAAAAAAAGCAGGCAGCGGTGCCGAGGTCGCAGGACGCGCAAAGCAGGAATCGCCGCCGACTTCAGGATAACTGAAGGTCGCCTGGGCCACCGGGCGTAACGCGGGATCTAACGAGGGGAAATCGGCAAGGGTGTCGTAATCAATGCCGGAAAACGTATCGAATGCGGCAGACACGACATTAAAACCGCTGCTGAGAATCGAGCCGGAGCACATGCAGCACGGGTCGAGAGAAGTCACGATAGTAATTTCTTCTGGCGGCGGTAATAGTGCGCCAGAAGAGATTTGATCGTAATACCAGTCGATAAGCTGCCGCTCGCCATGTGCCGTCGGATCGAATGTCATCCCCTCTTCCACCACGTTATTATGCAGCGCGTTTAACACATTACCGCTATTGTCGAGCATGACGCCGCCGACACTGAACGTGCCCTGACAATAAGCACGTACCGCCTGATTTGCCGCCTCGTTGACGGCGTCTTCCAGCGAGTCATACGTCTGCGAAAATAACGTCGCGCCCCGCGGAGAACAGTGGCGAATTTCCATTTTCATTGCCCTTAATGTGAATGAGTGTCAGATCAAAAGTGATTGCGGAAAAATATTCCCTGGCGCGATATGCGCACCCGAATAGTATTTATCCACTGCCCTCTCTTATTCTGACTGCGCACGCACAGTTTCCGACCAAATAATACCTGGTTACCTTTCCTGAGGCTGACTGGATATTTATTAATATCTTTCCGGAATGCTTTCCGGATAATTAACAGGGCGCGGAAGCCACCAGCGTAGTAATAAAATGGTTAACGATTTCAGGCTGCTTTTCTCCATACCAGAGCGCATAGAGATCGGCCGGGATGGTTTCCCGCAGGGGAATAAAGGTCACGCCTGGCCACTGAATCAACGCGCAGCTTTCAGGCAACAACGCGATACCCATGCCGGCACTGACCAGCGCCAGCGCGGTCTGCGGTTCACGAACCTGATGGGTGATATGCGGATAAAAGCCCGCACTGACGCAGTAATCATAGAGCTGAGAGGCAAAATCACTGTGGCTGAAGGAGAGCGAGATGAACGGCTGATACGCGAGGGATTTCAGGGTCACGCGCTTGCGCTGGCTGAGCGCGCTCTGTTCCGGCACGGCGACCTGCAGCGACTCATGGGAAATAAGCTGACAGTGAATGCCTCTTTCCGTATGTGGCGTGAGGTTGCGCTGAATACCGACGTCGATGGTGCGCGATTTTAGCGCGTCGATTTGCTGCAGCTGCGACAGCTCATGAAGCTGCCACACCACCTCGGGATAGCGTTGCCTGAACGCACTCAGGCGCGGCAGCAGCGCCCCCCACAGCGCGCTGCCGATGATGCCAATCTGGATGCGCTGATGGGCGTGACGCCCCGTCTGACGCACATAGTTCAGTGACTGCTCGGTGGCGCTGAGCAGCCGGTCCACCTCGGCTTTCAGCGCGATGCCCGTGGCCGACAGCACAACCTTACGGCTGGTTCGCTCGAAAAGCGCACAGCCCATAATCTCTTCCAGCTCTTTTATCTGCATGCTCAGCGGCGGCTGAGAAATATTCAGCCGCCCGGCGGCATGACCAAAATGCAGCTCTTCCGCCAGCACCTGGAAATAGCGCAGCATACGCAGGCTGATTCGACTGTTAGCACTCAGTTCGGGCATGGCGATGACGTGTTGAAAAAAGGGATGGTCATCATGCACTTCCGGCTCAGACATCGTCAAATGTCCGTTGCCCCGGCCTGGTGCAGCCGCTCTGCACGACTACATACCACCGCCGCAATCAACGCGAGAAGCAGGATGCCATAGGCCAGGGTCGAGGTATTCACCGCCGCCTGCATGCCGTACTGCTGATTGACCAGCGATGAGACGCTGGCAAACACCAGCGTGCCTACCGTTCCGCAGGTGAGCAGCGCAGAGACCAGCGTCGGCGAACTCTGGCTTATCTGCAGCGATCCGTAGCTCATCAGCCCGGAAAACAGCCCGGAGTTGAAGAAGCCGAACACGCCGCAGGCGACCAGTATCAGCGTGGTATTCGCGCTGTTGGCAATAATGGCGATAGCCACCAGCCCGGCACCGGTACAGATCAGCAGGAAGGTGCGCAGCTGCATCCATTTTACGGTGAACTGATTCACGAACAGGCCAATGGCTTTCGTCACCCAGTAGACCGTGGTAAAGAGCGCGGCTTCCTCGGCCGGCAGCGTGAAACGCGACTGCAGATAGCCTGGCGTCCACATCGTGAAGATCGGTTCTGCCAGTAAAAAGGCGAACAGGGCGAAGCAGAGCAGATACACCGCCGCGCCCCACCCTTCACCCGCAGTGGCTTGCGGCGTGGACGGTGCGCTCTCATCCTGGGTGGTGGGAAAACGGCAGCGCAGGCTTAACGCCAGCATCAACGCGCCCAGTGCCCCCATGATGCCGTACATCGCCATCCAGGTTGCGCCCAGCTTAAACAGCCACGCCAGCAAAAAGGAGAGCGTGGCACCGGCCAGGCTGAAGAAGAAGTCGGTGAAGATGAGGCTGGCGGAGCGGCGCTTTTCATCCGGGTTAATGCGCACCACCAGATAGCTGCCGAGAGTCATGAAGACCCCGCCGCAGGCACCGATACCTGCGACCGCAATACTGAACATGGTCAGGGTCGGCGAGATAAAAAGCACGGCGCTGATGACCACCGTGGCCGCCGCCGCGATAACCAGCGGCATCTTCAGCCCCCATTTTTTCATCAGCAGCCCACCCAGCATGATGGGCACGAACATGCCGAGATTCATCAGGGTAAAGACCTGGCCGATAAAACTTGGATCTTTGTTAAAGGCCTGGCATAACGGCCAGAGCACGATGCCGAGGGTGGAAACCAGCGCCCCGACAAAGTAATAGCTCAGATAAGAAATGGCATTCAGATTGCCGCGTGAAACAGGCTGTTGTGTCATGTCAGAACTCCTGAGAGCGGGCCTGTCCGCGCCCGCTCCGGTAGCGGATTAGCGTGAGTAGGTTTTAATGAAATGGCCGATGAGACGCATAAAGTCGTCGGTGACCAGCGCGGCGCATTTCAGCGTTTGCTCATGCGACAGCGCCACGTTGCTCAGCCCTTCGGCCATGTTGGTGATGGCGGAAACCGCCAGCACTTTCAGGCCGCAGTGGCGAGCGGCGATAACCTCAGGCACCACCGACATCCCCACCACATCGCCGCCCATTCGTTGCATCATGCGAATTTCAGCCGGGGTTTCGAAATTAGGCCCGGTGTAGGAGACAAACACCCCCTCGTGCAGCGGCAGCGTGAGCGCCTGCGCGGCCTCGTGCAGCCGGGCGCGCAGCCCTGCATCGTAAGCGTTAGCGAGGCTAAAGAAGCGTGGCCCAAAACGGTCGTCGTTCGGCCCTTCCAGCGGTGAGGTCGGCATGGTATTGATATGGTCGGTCAGCGCCACCAGGCTGCCAGCCGGGATGGCCGGATTGAGGGAGCCGGCAGCGTTAGTACACAGCAGGAAGTCGCAGCCAAGCAGCCTGAAGGTGCGCACCGCGTGGGTCATAATGCCCATGCCCTGCCCTTCATAAAAATGCCCGCGGCCCTTCATGCAGATAATATCCACGCCGTGCAGGGTACCCATCACCACTTCCCCGGCATGGCCCTGCACTGTGCTGACCGGGAAACCCGGCAATTTTTCATACGCGAGGGTGGTGACGTTCTCCATCTGGCCGGCGAGCGCCCCGAGGCCCGAGCCCAGAATCAACGCCATGCGCGGCTGGAAGCCTGGCTTCGCGGCGCGCAGCAGGTCGGCGGCATAAAAGGGGTAATTATTGCTGAGTAATAACGACATAACGGCTCCCGAACGGTGAATGTCTCACCATTCTGCGAAGCCGCGGCGGGCTAAACCAATTCATTAAACGGGGGGATCGATACGATTATCGAATCAATCAGTCGACCGGGGTTTTAAAATCATTAAAATCAGTGAGTTATTTAAAGTTGATGTTAGCGCGCGGCAAAAAACAGCATCCCGTGACGCGGCGGGTTTGTGATGCGCTTCACGGCGAAAACGTCAAGATAACAGCGTAAGATCAACTGGTTACGATAACCCCTGGTGCCGGTTTAAAACCGGCTGACGCACTCCACCGCCACGGTTTTAAACTCGTCAAAGCTGCGGCACGCTTTCAGGCGCGGCATGGCGCGTTCACGCAGGAAGGTGACGAACAGATCGTAGATCGCCATCGCCTCTTCGTATTCGCTTTTGCTGATCGCCAGCAGGAAAATGACGTGCGCGGTTTCCTCACCCCAGGCGATGCCCTGCGGGGCCAGCACGGTGTAAACCGCCGTTTTATGGGCCAGCAGACCCAGCGAGTGCGGCAGGGCGATGCCGTCGCCGAGCATGGTGCTGACGATGGCTTCACGCTCCACCACCGAGGCGAGGAATTCGCTATCCACGAAGCCTTCCTGCTCTAAAGCTCCGCACAACCTGCGGAACAGCGCCTGCTGATCCATCGGCTCGTCGATGATGCAGAAATGCCCGGCGTCGAAATACTTCTCCAGCATCCAGGGCCGGGTGCGATCCACCAGCACCAGTTTACCGATCTGCTCCAGCTGGTAGTCGGTGGGAAACGGCGACATCACCACCACCGGCTTGTCTTTATCACTGATGCGCGCCGTAGAGATGACAAAATCCTCCTCAACGCTGGCGAGCTGCTCATAGTCGCGCAGGGAGATAATGCGCGTGACCTCAAGCTGCGGGTACTTGCGCAGCAGCATCGCCTGAATCATGCGCACTGTGGAGTTGCCGGTGTCGCACACCAGCAGCACATGCGGCTGGCGCTGGTAACCGATGTTGTAGTGCCGCTCCAGCCCGACGCCGATGTGCAGCACCAGAAAACCGACTTCGTTTTCATTGATGGCGTACGGCGTGTATTTCCCCCAGCTGGATACCGCCGCCAGCGTCATATCCCACGCCAGCGGGTAGTGCTGTTTGATGTTGCTCAGCAGCGGATTGGGCAGCGAGATCTGGTAGCGCACCCGGGTGATCATGGTTTTGATGTGGGTCAGCAGGTCGGCATGGAGCTGCGCGTCGGTCAGCAGGTTGTAATTAAAGTGGGTATTGATGTAGCGCAGAATGTAGTTCACCAGCGCATCGGCATCGTCGGCGCTGATGGTGCTGGGGGCCAGATCCTGCACCTGACGTGCCGCGATATGCACGCGCAGCCAGTGCTCCTCCGACTCCGACAGCGTTTTGCTGGTCAGGGTCTGGAGCAGTCCGGCGATGTCGCGCGCGGCCTCGCGCACGTTATCCCCGACGTCGTCCGCAGTGAAATCCGAGAGCGGAAAACCTTCGCTGATACGCCGTACCGCCACGGCGCAGTAGAGACGGATAAACTGCTCGCCCTCGTCCGTCAGCCGGATGCGGTAGTGGTTAAAACAGGCCTGTAACCCCTGCTCCAGCTGCTGCGGCACCCCGGCGTTCAGCGCTTCCTTGTTCACCAGCGGATGCTCGCTGTCCTCCTGAATGAGCCGGGAGAGCAGGTCCGTCAGGCAGGCGCGGATCGACATCTCGCTGCCAAACAGCTTCATGCCGTGGCGCGGACGCGTCTCGATAGAAAGGTTGTAACGGTTGAACCACTCGCGCACTTCGGCCATGTCGCCCTGCAGCGTGGCGCGGCTGACAAACCACTCCTCGGCCAGGTCTTCCAGTTTCAGCGAGTAGGCGGCGGTGAGAAAGCGCACCAGCAGATAGTGGATGCGCTCCGGCCCGGTGCGGGGAATGCGTAGCTGGCGCGGGTGGGCTGTCTGCAACGCCGCATAGCGCCCGGCGTCGGTAATGCTTAGCTGGTAACCGGTGCCGCGGCTGAGCACAAACTGCGCCCCGTGGTGTAACAGCAATTCATTCAGCGCGGTGATATCGGCACGCACGGTACGCGTGGAAACCGTGAGCCGGCGCGCCAGCTCATCCTGCGGCAGCGGCTCGTTCTGTAACAGGGAAAACAGTTGAGCCAGACGTTGATTCGGGAATCGCACTGCAGTTTCCTCTCGTTGCCCGGGCGCGTCATCGCACCCGGTGTACCGCCAGTAGTCACAGCCATAGTTACGGATTACGCGCCGCGATGCAAAGCGGCGTTAGCCCAGCAGCCTTCTGGTTATCTCCAGCAGCTGACGCACGTCATCCGGACGGGTATCGCCCGTGGCGCTGTCGATGATTGAGCTATAGATATGCGGAATGATTCGGCTCACGCCAGCCTCCAGCGCAATGCGCAGGATCGCCTCGACGTTATCCAGATCGATGCCGCCGGTCGGTTCCAGCCAGAAGTCGTGCTCAGCGCAGGCCTGCGCCACCGCGCGGTACTCCGCTTCGCACTTCAGACCGCCCATCGGGAAGTATTTGATGGAGCTGCCGCCCATGTCTTTCAGCAGCGCGATGGCGGTTTCAACGGGCACAATGCCGTCCGGGGTTTTACTGCTGCGCGGCCCGGTGGAGATCTTCACCATCCCCGGCGTGCCGGTTGGGGAGACCAGCCCGTTCACGACGGTCTGCTGCTGGCCCAGCAGCGCCCGGCTGACGCCCACCCCGGTAAACACCTGGTTGACGTGCTGCGGCTGCACCTGGCGGGAGATCTCGCTGACCATCGCCGACTGGTTCGGATCGCCCGCCCCCAGCCCGACCGAAAGCGCGTTATCAATCAGCGCCGCGTACTCGCGCATATCCGCCACCGCGCGCTCCACGTCCGGATAGTTTTTTGACAGCACGCCCACCAGCACATGCCCCTGCGCCGCTTCGTAGATAGCCTGCGCGTTATCCTTCGAACCGGCCAGCACGTTCAGACAGATGCGGTCGCGATAAAAATTGGGGGTCAGTTTCATGCCTGGGTCTCCTTGAGTAAAACGGCGATGCTGCGGGCGATGATAGCCAGCTGTTCTTCGGTAACACTGCGCACATCGGCTTCGATAATGCCTTCATTTGCTTTATAACCGCGGAAATAGATGGCGTACTCGCCGCGCTTCAGGGCGCTGACCAGCTCGCCGGTGGCGATGCCGGTTACGCTTTCATCGAACTTGATCTCCGCGCGGGCGATGTCGCGTCCGGCAGCATCCCAGACGACGCGCGCGGTCACGCCGTCCAGGCGATTCAGTTCGTCAATAAAGGGAGTCATACGCGCCACCATTTCAGCACCGGTGGTTTTGCTGGCGCTGAGGTAGTGTTCGATGGCGCAGGTCAGGCCGAGGATGCCCTCTTTGCCAACCTTCATGGCGCGGCCGATCCCCCCCGACTGGCGCTTCACCCACTCGACGTACTGCTGCTTGCCGATCACCAGTCCGCTGGTTGGCCCTTCAATGGCTTTCGCACCGCTGTAGATCACCAGATCCGCCCCGGCGCGATAGTAGACGTGCAGATCTTCTTCTGCGGCGGCATCCACAATCAGCGGCAGGTTGTGCTTACGGGCCACGACGACCGCCTGCTCCACGCTGAGCATGCTTTTCTGCACGCTGTGATGAGACTTGATATAGAGAATGGCGGCGGTGCGCGGGGTAATAGCCGCCGCCAGCTGATCGGCAGAGCACTCGTTGGCGTAACCCGCTTCAACCACGCGTCCGCCGCCCAGCGCTACCATCGTGCCGACCGGCGCGCCAAAGTTCACGTTGTGCCCTTTCGGCAGCACGATCTCGTTGTTCGCAATCGGCGTGGTGTGCAGATTTTCCAGCAGCCACTGGCTGTCCTGTACCAGCATCGCCGCCACCGACTGGGCGATCCCCGCCGAGGCGCAGGAGACTACGGTCGCCGCTTCCACTTCAAGCAGCTGCGCGATGTACGTCCCGGTTTTGTCCACCAGGTCTTTCATCTCGAAATAGTGATTCATGCCGGTGGTCACCGCCTCGACCACCTCAGGCCGCGGCGTGGAGACGCCCAGCGCCGTCATGCGGCCCGAGGCGTTAATCACCGGTTTTAACTGATATTTCTCATAAATCGAAGGCATGTTCCGCGCTCCCTTGTTCGGTGGTGAACCACTTCCCGGCGCGCACGGCGGCCAACGGAAGCAGCTGCATCTCGGCTGCAAGACTGTTCTGGTCAGAATCGGTAAACAGGACGGGCTGGCGACGCAGGGCGAACACCGTAAAGTCGGCATCAGCGCCCGGTTCGAGTCGTCCTTTGTGGCGCAGGCGCAGGCCGTCGGCGGCGTGGCGCGTTACGCACTCAATCACCTGCGGCAGCGACAGGCCGATGGCGAGGAATTTCGACATCACGTGCGCCAGGCTTTTCACCGGGCCGTTGATGCGGTTGCGGCAGTAAATGTCCGAGCTGATGGTGTGCGGCAGGATCCCCAGCGCGATCGCCTGCTGCGCCACCGCAAAGCTGAAGCTGGCGCTGCCGTGCCCTACGTCCAGCCGCACGCCGCGTTTCAGGGCGTCGGTGATCGAGGCACGCAGCGCCCCTTCCGGCGTCAGAATGCGGTTCGGCTTGCCGTTATAGCAGTGGGTAATGATGTCGCCGCTCGCCAGCAGCGGGGCAATCTCATCGATCTCCGGCGGGGTATTGCCGATATGCACCATCAGCGGCAGGCCGCCGTTCTCCTGCTGCATCGCTTTGGCGCGCACCAGCGGTTTCAGGCCGTTATCGCCGATGACGCTGCTGCTCATCCGCGCCTTCAGGCCGACAATAAAATCAGGATGACGCGTCACCGCCTCGCGTACCGCCGCGTCGTCAATGTTCGCCATATTCGCCAGTTCATTCTGGGCGATAAGGCCAACCCGCGAGATGTTGAGCAGGGCGTAGACCTCGGTTTCCACCTGGCGGGTGAGCTGATAAAAGTCGTCGATGTCGTCGGCGCCGGTGCTGCCGGCATCCACGACGGTCGTCACGCCGGTGGCGATGCCGACGCTGTCGGGCTGGTCGTGGTAGATGGGCGAATTCGGGTAGCAGTGCACGTGGGAATCAATCCAGCCGGCGCTCAGGTAGTAGTCGCCGGACAGCTGGCGCTCGCTGCGCGCGGAGCCGGTGATGTCGCCCAGCGCGGCAATTTTGCCGTCCTGAATCGCAATGTCGATGACGGTATCGTCCACCAGACGGGCGCGGCGCAGGATTAAATCATACATAGGAGGCTCCTGTTTGCCCACGCGCCGGACGATGCGCGCGTGGGACGGCGGTCTTAAAGGGCTACCGGGAAAATCGACCCGAGGATCATGGCACCGAGGATAGCGCCGCCGGTGATGGGCTTCTGCCACAGGTAAAACACCAGTGCGCCGACCAGCGAGCCGATACCGATGGGAATGGAGGCTGCCATCGCGCTGAGGATAATCAGCGGCCCGAGGAAGCGCCCGGAGGCGTTACCCGCGCCCATCATCACGTCGGCACCATAGGTGGAGTCGCTCTGATTGATGGTGAACTTACGCGCCAGGATAATCAGGTAGCCAATCGCCAGGCCAATCACCAGGCCGGTTACCAGCGAGGCACCGAAGTTCGCCACCGGGAATACGAAGCCTGCGCCCAGCAGCAGCGCCGGGACACCAAGACCTACGCCGGTCTGAATCGCGCCGCCGATATCGAGGATACCCACCAGCGATCCCTCGATAATGCGCGCAAACAGGAAGCTGGCACCGAACGCCGCCACCGCGCCGTAGACGCCGGTATCCATGCCCGCTTTCAGCATTGCCACGAATGCCACTTCGTTAAACGCGCCGATACCGTAGAGGTAGTACATGTGCGTCCCGGCAAACACGCCGGAGGAGAGCAGGCCCACGAGGATCGGGAACGACCAGTCGGCATACCAGAAACCTTTATTCTCTTCCATCATCAGCCCCTTATTTGCCGCTGACCGCGTTGTGGATCAGGTCGAGCCAGTTCGGCACGCCCAGGTGGAAGGACTCGATCATCTTGATGTCGAAGCCGCGGAAGAATGCGCTCAGCACGAACAGCGCAACGATGGCCGTCATCATCACTTTGGTGACGCGGTTCCAGCCGCTCTCTTCCACGCCTTTACCAATCAGAATGCCCAGTACCAGACCCGGTACGGCGTTCCCCATGATCAGCTGCGCCGCGCCGCCGAATACCGTGGCCCAGAAGCCCGATTTCTTACCGGCATCGATGGCCGCCAGCCAGAAAATCACCGGCATCACGGTATTGACCAGCAGGTTCGCGGCAGGGACCAGCACCTTAACGGCCGTCACCTGCAGCGCAGCCGGCACCGCTGACGCGGTGGTGTTGAGGAACGCGACCACGATCATGCCGATGACGCCGCAGGCAATGGCCATCTTCTTCGGATCGTGCAGGGTTTCCGCCACGTTGCGGTTTTTCATCATCAGCGCCGCCGCACCCCAGTTCGGGATGATGCGATGGTCAACGTCCTGGGTGAACGAGCCGGCAGCAACCGACGACGCCCAGGCGTTGAAGAAGAAGCCCAGACCAAACGAGAAATGCGAGGCGGGGTCCCCTTCGCAGGAGTTAAGCTCCCCCAGAGTACGAAATGCCCCCATTCCCTGGGTGGTGGGAGCATGAAACATGCGTGCAGCCCCGGCCCCCACACCGACGCCAACCAGCGCGCCGATGATGAGCGATTTTATTAATATTATTAAGAACATTACTCCGTCCTTCTGTTGTGTTGTGGTTCCCGCAAGCGACTACCCGGAGCGTTGCACAGCAGCAACACCCAGCGGGATATTCAGAGGGAAAGTGGATTACTGCGTGACGAAATCGACCTTATCGGGATTAATCGCGGTCACGTTGACAGTCACTTCCAGCTCCACGCTGAAAATGCGTCGTTCACGGCGCAGAAAGAAAAACAGAAACGCCTCTTTCCGCACCGTTTCCCGCGCATGAACAACCTGCACATCCTGTGGCTCAATACGCAGCAAAACCTGGCTGGAGGACGTCAGCATCGCCCTCTGAACGTGGCTCAGCGCATCAGAGAAGGCCCGCGCCTTACTCTCTCCTTTACCGCTGACCCTCACCGTGGTGGTGAATTTCTCTTTCATGTCAGTTGCCGTACTTCTTCTTCCAGGCTTCCACCAGGCGTTCGCCCAGCTCTTCTTTATCCATAAAGCCGAAGCCCAGCACGTTGCAGCCTTCATTGATGGCCGTTACGCCCTCTTCCACCGAGCGCATGCCGTATTTCGCTTTGTAGCCGTGTTTGGTCTGGGCAGTGATTGCCCCGGCACCGCCGCTGCCGCAAAACGAGATCCCGAAGGTGGCGTTTTCCGCTTTCATGACGTCGCCCAGCTTCATATCCGCCGCCACGCCCGGCACCACTACCGCACGACCACCGGCTTTCTCAACCCCTGCGCCCACTTTCTGGCCTTTGCCCAGACGGTCGCCAATCACCACTGTAATCTGTTCCATATTCCGCTCCTTTGCGCTTAGAGATTGTCTTTCGCCACTTCGAAGTGCACCGACAAAAGCCAGGCCTCTTCCACCGGCAGGTTGCCGAATTCATCCACCACCGCCTGCGCCAGCTGCATCGAGGCATCGGAGATTTCGTCGAACAGCTCCGCTTCCACGTCAGGCAGCGGCTCGCCGCTCACCGATCGGTGCGCCATCGCCCGCACGTGCGAGCTGAGCATCTGCTCCTGCACCGCGTTTGGCGTGATGTGGTTACGCTTAAGCAGGGCGAATACCCAGGCCAGCATGCGATCGCCGAGTTGCGCGGTCTGTTCCGTTTGTTGACACACTGCGTCGTTCATTACCGCTCCGTTGTTAACGCTGCATATATTCTGTGTTGCGATGGGGTAACACTAACGGTGGGCTGGTGGGGTTTGTAGAGAGTTCTTTTCCACTTCCATGTGGAAGCGCGAGCGGCGGCAGTGATCTGTTCCACATAAATCCCGTGAATGATTACTTTATGCTGGATTTATGTGATGAATATCACCTGAAAAGGAGGCGGACAGGTGAAAAAAAGCGGGTTCTGTTTTGCGGCGCGCGCCGAAGGATTACACAGGAAATAAGCGCGGCTTATGACGGCTGGATAGAATGGGCGTGGGTGCTTGAGACTGGCTGTCTTGAGCGCAGGACTGGTTTGTCTGTCGTGAACGGCAGGCAGTAAAAAGCCCCACCTGATTATTCATCAAAGTGAGGCTTTCCCTTCCGAACCAACAACGGAAGGTTAGCCTTTTCACTGCTGCAAAGCAAGGAGGCGTAACCATGAAACGACACGCATTGACGATGGCGGCGGTGCTGATCGTCTGTCTGACGACAGTGACCATTGCCCTGCTCACACGGCCCGCGCTGTGCGAGATCAGGATCCGCTATGGTGAGTATGAAGTCGCGGTGCGACTGGCTTACGAACCCAGTACGCGAAGGTAAACCGGCGGGGGGAAACCCCCGCTACCGTTGTGGGGCGAGAGGCTCTCGGGCACCCTTTTTTCACCAAAGTACGCCACTTTCTGAAAAGCGTCGGGCGACCTGAAAAGCGAACGAACGACGGGTAACACCTGCGGGGGCAACGTCATGTTGCGATGATACGACGCAGGCCAGCGCGGTGGCGCTGGCCCTGATGATTAGCGGTACTTCTTATGGTAGGTATTGCGGGTGGTTTTGAAGGCTTCGGCAGCGGTCTGCGCCTCCTTCACTTTTCCGGCACTTGCCAGCGCCAGCGCGCCGTCAATCTGCCCCACCAGCGTATCCAGCCCGTGGCGGTAATCTTTCATCTCTGCGCTGTCCGGCGCGCTGTTTTCCAGCTTCACCGGGGCGGATTTTTTTGCATCCAGCGCGGCGGCGCGCATCTTGCCGAGCGCGGCTTTCATTTCACCGGCGTCATCGGTTTTGAGAACGATTTGATAGTTTTCACTCAGGATATCCATGTCTTCATCCAGATCGGCGGCAAAGGCCGCCGATGAGGCAACAAACAGGGATGAAACGGTCAACATTGCTAACAGTGTCTTACGCATGACGGCACCTTTTTATTGTTGTGATGAAAAAGGGGAGCGTTGCGCTCCCCTGATATTACTGGCCGGCGATCTTCATCTCCGGAAGCAGTACGGACCCGCACTGAATATTGCTGCGCGTTTCAATATCGTCGCCAATAGTCACGATATTGCTCCACATCTCCTTCAGGTTACCGGCAATGGTGATTTCGCTCACCGGATACTGGATTTCGCCGTTCTCCACCCAGAAGCCCGCCGCGCCGCGCGAGTAGTCGCCGGTAATGCCGCTGACGCCCTGGCCCATCAGCTCGGTGACGATAAGCCCGGTGCCCATCTCTTTTAGCAGCGCGTCAAAGCCGAGGCCCTGGCCCTGAATGCGCCAGTTGTGGATGCCGCCCGCGTGACCGGTGCTTTTCAGCCCCAGCTTGCGCGCAGAATAGTTAGTGAGCAGCCACTGCGTCAGAATGCCGTCTTTGATGATGTCGCGACGCTCGGTGCGCACGCCTTCGCTGTCGAACGGCGTTGAGGCGAGGCCTTTAAGCAGGTGCGGGTGCTCTTCAATGGTGAGCCACGACGGCAGGATCTGCGTGCCGAGGGCGTCCAGCAGGAAGGTGGATTTACGGTAGACCGCGCCGCCGCTGATGGCACCCACCAGATGTCCAAACAGGCCGGTCGCCACTTCACGGGCGAAGATCACCGGCGCTTTCATGGTCGGCAATTTGCGCGGCGACAGGCGCGACAGGGTACGACGGGCGCACTCCTGGCCTACCCACTCCGGGGACTCCAGATCGCCCAGCGCGCGGCCAATGGTATAGGCGTAATCGCGCTCCATGTCGCCGTTCTCTTCAGCAATCACGCAGCTCGAGAGCGAGTGGCGGGTCGAGCAGTAGCTCTGCAGCATGCCGTGGCTGTTGCCAAATACCTTCACGCCGTAGTGGCTGTTGAAGCTCCCGCCCTCGGTGTTGGTGATGCGCGGATCGCCGTTCAGGGACGCCTGCTCCGCACGGGCCGCCAGTTCGATGGCGCGATCCGGGTCGATGTCCGCCGGATGGAACAGGTCGAGATCCGGTGCTTCAAACGCCAGCAGTTCTTTCTCTGCCACGCCAGCATAGGGGTCCGGGGAGGTGTAGCGCGCAATGTCCAGCGCTGCCTGCACGGTACGGGCAATGGCCTGCGGGCTTAAATCGGTTGAGGAGGCGCTGCCCTTGCGGTTCTGGTGGTACACCGTGATGCCGAGTGCGCCATCGCTATTAAATTCAACGTTCTCCACCTCTCCGTAGCGGGTGCTGACGCTGATGCCGGTGGTTTTACTTACCGCCACTTCGGCGCCGTCTGCTTTACCGGAAGCAAGTTCAAGTGCCTGAGATACCGCCTCTTCCAGCGCTTTGCGCTGCTGCGCTACTTGTGTGATTACTTTCATCGCGAATGCCATAATGTAGGATGGAGTGTTAGTACGTCTTTTTGAGTCTAACAGAGAACCATTTCGCAGTGCGCGCCTTAACTGGTAGTATTAGCCTCTTTTTTAAGGAGCCTGAGAATGACTAAGCAGCCCGATGACTGGCTCGATGAAGTCCCTGATAATGAAAACGAAGACGACGATGATGAAATTATCTGGGTCAGTAAAAGCGAAATTAAGCGCGACGCCGAAGAGCTGAAACGCCTCGGCGCCGAGATGGTTGAGCTGGGCAAAAACGCCCTGGATAAAATTCCGCTGGACGACGATCTGCGCGCCGCCATTGAGCTGGCGCAGCGCATCAAGAAGGAAGGTCGCCGCCGCCAGATGCAGCTGATTGGCAAAATGCTGCGCCAGCGCGACGTGGAGCCGATTCGTCAGGCGCTCGACAAACTGAAAAACCGCCACAACCAGCAGGTTGCGCTGTTCCATAAGTTAGAGCAGCTGCGCGATCGCCTGATTGAAAACGGCGATGACGCGGTGCCGGAAGTGCTGAACCTGTGGCCGCAGGCGGATCGCCAGCAGCTGCGTTCGCTTATCCGCAACGCCAAAAAAGAGAAAGAGGGCAATAAGCCGCCCAAATCCTCGCGCCTCATCTTCCAGTACCTGCGCGAACTGGCCGAAGGTCAGCAGTAACGCAAAAAAAACGCCTCTCACTGAGAGGCGTTTTTTATTTCCGGCGGGCTTAAAACCGGTCGTTAGCCGCGTCGGCCTTTTTTGTCAGCGCGTCGAGCAGCTTCTGATGAATGCCGCCGAATCCGCCGTTGCTCATCACCAGAATATGGTCACCCGGCTGTGCGGCTTTGGTGATCATCTCCACCAGCGTGTCGATGTCGGCACTCCAGTGCGCTGGCTGAATGCAGGCTTCCGCCACTTCCGCCACCTGCCACGGAATATGCTGCGGCTGCAGCAGGAACACTTCATCGGCGCGACCCAGCGACGGCGCGAGATCGTTCTTGCTGATGCCCATCTTCATGGTATTGGAGCGCGGCTCCAGCACGGCAAGAATACGCGCGGTGCCGCCCACTTTTCCGCGCAGCGCGGCCAGGGTAGCCAGAATCGCGGTCGGGTGATGGGCGAAATCGTCATACACGCACACGCCATCCGCTTCGCCACGCAGCTCCAGACGGCGACGGGCATTGATGAACGAGCCCAGCGCCTGCGCCGCGTCCGCCGGGGTGATGCCGATATGGCGTGCCGCCGCGATTGCCATCAGGCCGTTCTGCATGTTGTGCTCGCCCACCAGCGACCAGTTGACCTGGCCGACGCACTCGCCCGCCAGCCACACTTCCCAGCAGGCCGCGTCGTTGGTCAGCTTTTTAGCCTGCCACATGCCCTGCTCGCCGGTCAGCTCCTGCTCGCTCCAGCAGCCCATCGCCAGCGTTTGCTTCAGGTTGATGTCGTTCTCCGGGGAGATGATACGCCCCTGCCCCGGCACGATACGCACCAGGTGATGGAACTGCTTCTGGATCGCTTTCAGATCGTCAAAGATGTCCGCGTGGTCAAACTCAAGGTTATTGAGGATCAGGGTGCGCGGTGCGTAGTGCACAAACTTGGAACGCTTGTCGAAGAAGGCGCAGTCGTATTCGTCGGCTTCAATCACGAAGAACGGCGTGTCGCCGAGACGCGCGGAGACGTCGAAGTTCCCCGGTACGCCGCCGATCACAAAGCCCGGCGCCATGCCGCAGGATTCCAGAATCCAGGTGAGCATGCCGGCGGTGGTGGTCTTACCGTGGGTACCGGCAACCGCCAGCACCCAGCGGTCGCGCAGCACGAAGTCATGCAGCCACTGCGGCCCGGACAGATACGGAATGCCCTGCTCCAGCACCGCTTCGACGCACGGATTGCCGCGCGTCATGGCGTTGCCGATGATCACCAGATCCGGGCGCGGCTCAAGCTGGCTCGGGTCGTAGCCCTGAATTAATTCAATGCCCTCTTTTTCAAGCAGGGTGCTCATCGGGGGATAAACATTGGCATCCGAGCCCGTTACCTCGTGGCCAAGCGAACGGGCCAGTACGGCCAGGCCGCCCATGAAAGTGCCACAAATCCCCAATATATGAATGCGCATACGTCACGATCCTTTATATGTGCCTGTCCCATCAGGCGCTGCTGTTGCTGCCCGCCAGTGATACAGCGGAGGAAAAAGGCCTGAAGGGACAGGCGCGAAGTTCGGCGCACATTCTAACGCCTCGTTTGCGGGGGATAAATGCATTTCAGGATAATCCGCATTTTGCTGGCGCGATTCACCTGTGCGCTACTATTCGATAGTTTGTTACTATCACGGCATCGCTTTACTCAATCTCAGAGCAGGGAAAGTGTTATGAAAACGTTAGGTGAATTTATTGTTGAGAAGCAGCATGAGTTCTCGCACGCCACCGGGGAACTGACCGCGCTGCTGTCGGCAATAAAGCTCGGTGCGAAAATTATCCATCGCGACATTAACAAAGCCGGTCTGGTGGATATTCTTGGTGCCAGCGGCGCTGAAAACGTCCAGGGCGAAGTGCAGCAGAAACTCGATCTGTTCGCCAATGAGAAGCTGAAATCGGCGCTGCGCGCCCGTGATATCGTCGCCGGTATCGCTTCTGAAGAAGAAGATGAAATCGTGGTGTTCGACGGCTGTGAACACGCGAAATACGTGGTACTGATGGATCCGCTGGACGGCTCGTCCAACATCGACGTCAACGTATCGGTAGGCACGATTTTCTCCATCTACCGCCGCGTCACGCCGGTCGGAACCCCGGTCACCATGGAGGACTTCCTCCAGCCGGGCAACAAGCAGGTTGCCGCCGGTTATGTGGTGTACGGCTCCTCCACCATGCTGGTCTACACCACCGGCTGTGGCGTGCACGCCTTTACCTATGACCCGTCGCTGGGCGTGTTCTGCCTGAGCCAGGAGCGCATGCGCTTCCCGGAACGCGGTAACACCTACTCCATCAACGAAGGGAACTATATCCGCTTCCCGCTGGGGGTGAAAAAGTACCTGAAATACTGCCAGGAAGAGGACAAAGCCACGCAGCGCCCGTACACCACGCGCTACATCGGCTCACTGGTGGCGGATTTCCACCGCAACCTGCTGAAAGGCGGCATCTACCTCTACCCGAGCACCGCCAGCCACCCGGAAGGGAAACTGCGTCTGCTGTACGAGTGCAACCCGATGGCGTTCCTGGCGGAACAGGCCGGCGGCAAGGCGAGCGACGGCAAAGAGCGTATTCTGGATATCCAGCCGGAAAGCCTGCACCAGCGCCGTCCGTTCTTTGTCGGCAACGAGCACATGGTGAATGACGTCGAGCGTCTGATCCACGACTACCCGGACGCATAAGCTTCGCCGGAAAAAACAAAGGGCAGCCGAGGCTGCCCTTTTTGCATTTACGCCTGGGGTTGCAGCCTGAACGAAGCCATCGCTGCGGTCAGCTGCTGAGACTGCTCCTCCAGCGAGCGCGTGGCCGCCGCCGACTCCTCCACCAGCGCGGCATTCTGCTGGGCTGATTCATCCATCTGGCTGACGGCGATATTTACCTGCTCAATACCGCGGCTCTGCTCGTGCGAGGCGCTGGCGATCTCTTTCATCAGACGCGTCACGCGCATGATCTCGGCGGCGATATCATCCATCGTTTCACCGGCCTGCTGCGCCAGCTCGCGCCCCTCCCCGACGTGGGTCCGGGAGTCGCTGATCAGCGTGCGGATCTCTTTCGCCGCTTCACCGCTGCGGCTGGCGAGGTTGCGCACTTCGGTCGCCACGACCGCGAAACCACGCCCCTGCTCGCCGGCACGCGCCGCTTCCACCGAGGCGTTGAGCGCCAGAATGTTGGTCTGGAAAGCGATGCCGTCAATTACGCCGAGAATGTCGGCGATGCGATCGGAGCTGGTGGCGATGTCGCGCATTTTCTCGATGACGTAACACACCATCTCGCTGCCGTGATCGGCGGTGTCGGAGACCGCCTGCGCCAGCTTGTGCGCCTGTTCGGCGTTCTCTGCGTTCTGCTTCACGGTAGCGGTGATCTGCTCCATGCTGGCGGCGGTTTGCTCCAGCGAGGTGGCGGTTGACTCGGTACGCTGAGAGAGGTTCAGGTTACCGGCGGTCAGCTCGCGGCTGCCGGTATCAATCTGCGAGCTGGCATCACGCACGCGCTCCACCGACTCGCGCAGCGCCTGGCGCATGGTTTCGATGGCGTGCGCCAGCCGCCCCAGTTCGTTATCGCTGGCGGGTGGCAGCTCGCGGCTAAGATCCCCTGCCGCGACGTATTCCAGTTGCGCTATCGACTGCTCCAGCGGCTTCAGTAACAGGTGGCGCAGCGCCAGCCACGCCAGCACGATGATGCCCGCGGTCAGCACGGCAGCGACGATCATCAGCGTCAGCACCATGTTTTTCTGGGTGGCAACCGCGGCCACTTCCGCTTTACCCCGCGCGTCGCCCCAGGCCTGGAAGGCCTGCATGGCGTTATTGAAATCCCGGGCCACCGGGATCAGGCCGTTTTCCAGCAGGTCGTAATATTGATCCGGACTCTGGGCGTGCAGCGCCGCCACCATCGGCGTGATGCCGTTGCTGTCATAGGCGCTGAACGCTTTCGCCAGGCTGGCGACCAGCCGCTGCCCCTCTTCATCATCGACCGGCGTAGCGATAACGGCTTTCAGCTGCGCCCGGGCCTTCACGACTTCATTTTCAATGACTTTAGTGGCGGCAGCCGCATCGTCGAGCATGCCGACTTCCATCTGGCGTACTGCCTGCCCGGCTTCGTTGCGGGCGCGCAGCATCAGGGTATAGCCATCGCTGAGCTGCACCATCTGCTCACCCTGCAGGTGATTGATGCGTTGCAGCGCGTTGGAACTTTGGGTGAGGGAGTAAATACCGATACCACTAACTACTAACAGCAGCAGCGTCATGACTGCCAGCAGGGACAACAAACCAGTACGAACAGACAGATTTTTCAGCATGTGACGTTTCCCGGTCATCGCGATAGCGTGTGAAATGGTCAGAAAATCGTTATCGGCAATAACCGGGGAAATATTAAGTATTTCTTTCCATAACAAAAACTTATGGAAGCCGTGGGGCGACGCTAACCCGCGTTACGGCGGCATTCTGGCGATTTTCCCACAGCACCGTCAGACCCCGTTGCAACGCAATGAAAATAAACAGCAGCAGGCCAATGGCGATTTTGGTCCACCACGAGCTGAGCGTGCCGTCAAAGTTGATGTAGGTCTGGATCAGCCCCTGGATCGCTACGCCAAACAGCGTGCCCAGCACCGTTCCCACCCCGCCGGAAAGCAGCGTACCGCCGATGACTACCGAGGCAATGGCGTCCAGCTCCACCCCGACGCCAGCCAGCGCGTAACCTGCCTGGGTGTAAATTGAGAAGACAATGCCGGCCAGCGTCGCCAGCCCGGTGGAGAGCATATAGATGCGGATCGTGGTGCTGCGGGTAGAGATGCCCATCAGGTTAGCTGAGGTGGCGTTACCGCCGATGGCGTACACCTGATTGCCAAAGCGGGTGCGGTGCGCCAGGAAAATACCGAGCACCACCACGCCCAGCATCAGCAGCCCCATCGCACTCAGGCGTCCGCCGCCGGGGATCTTCCACGCCAGGCTGGAGAGGGTATCGTAGATGGGGTGATCGATGGGGATCGACTCCTCCGACACCAGATAGCTGACGCCGCGCAAAAAGAACATGCCGGCGAGGGTGATGATGAACGCCGGAATTTTTAGCGCATCGATCAGCAACCCCATAAAGGCCCCGAAGGCGCAGCCCATCGCCAGCACCAGCGGGAACGCCACCAGCGGCGACAGCCCCCAGTAGCCGATGGCTTTGGCGAGGAACACCCCGGTAAAGGCGATCACCGACCCGACCGAGAGATCGATGCCGCCGGAGAGGATCACAAAGGTCATGCCGACGGCAATAATGCCGAGAAAGGCGTTATCAGTCAGGATATTGCAGATCACCCGCGTTGAGGCGAAACCGGGGAACTGCGTCAGGCAGTAGAGATACCCCAGCACGAACACCGCGAGGGTAATCATCAGCGGCAGGTTACGTTTTATCATGACGTCGTGCTCCCTTAATCAGCGTAATAAAGCGCGGCGACTGGACGATCAGCACGCAGAGCACCACCACCGCTTTCACCACCTGGTTCAGCTCCGGCGGGAAGCCGGACAGCAGAATTCCGGTATTCATGCCCTGAATAATCAGCGCCCCGACCACCGACAGCGCGAGGTTAAAGCGCCCGCCCATCAGCGACGCGCCGCCAATCACGACCGCGAGGATGGCGTCCAGCTCCAGCCACAACCCGGCGTTGTTGGCATCCGCCCCGCGAATATCGGCGGCGACGATAATCCCGGCGATGGCGGCGCACAGCCCGCTCAGCACATAGCTCAGCATCACCACGATGCGGGTGTTTACCCCGGCATTTTTCGCGGCGCGGATGTTGATGCCCACCGCTTCGATAAACATGCCGAGCGCGGTTTTGCGGGTCAGCACCCAGAACAGGATCAGCGTGACCAGGGCGATAATCACCGGCGTCGGGAACAGCAGCAGCGAGCCGCTGCCGAGCCAGGAGAGCGACGGCGAGTTGAAGGTCACGATCTGGCCGGAGGTGATGAGCTGTGCCACGCCGCGCCCGGCCACCATCAGGATCAGCGTGGCGACAAACGGCTGGATCTTGAGAATGGCAACCAGCACGCCATTCCACAGCCCGCACAGCACGCCGGCACCAAGCGCGGCGAGGATCACTACCGCCAGGCTATGGCCTTCAACGGTGAGCGTTGCCGCTGTGGCGCCGGCAATGGCGATGATCGCCCCGACGGAGAGATCGATACCCCCGGTGGCGATCACCAGCGTCATGCCGATGGCCAGCAGCGCGACCGGTGCGGCGCGGTTAAGAATATCGATCGGGCTGCCGAACAGGCGGCCATCCTGCAACAGGATCTGGAAAAAATGCGGGGCGACGAGGCTGTCCACCAGCAGGATCAGCGCCAGCGCTGCCAGCTGTGGGACACCTGGCGGCCAGCGGAAGCGGCGTTCAGCTCGCCCGGTTTGAGGCAGGGAACGGGGCATCACGTCTCTCTCCTTACGCCGCAATGGCATTCATGATGGCCGGGACCGACAGCTCGCTGAGCGGGATCTCCGCTACGTGCTTGCGGTCGCGCAGAATAATGACCCGGTCGGCGTAGCCCACCAGCTCCTCCAGCTCAGACGAGATGACCAGCAGCGCCAGACCGTCGGCGCACAGGGTTTCAATCAGGCGAATAATTTCCGCGTGAGCGCCCACATCGATGCCGCGCGTGGGCTCATCAAGGATCAGGAACTGTGGACGCGTCAGCAACCAGCGCGACAGCAGCACCTTCTGCTGATTACCGCCGGAGAGAAACTCCACCGGCTGTTCGGCGCTCGGGGTGCGAATGCCTAACTGGCGGATAAAGCGCTCGGCGATCTGATTCTGCTCCCGGCGCGGGATGGGCCGCAGCCAGCCACGCTGAGCCTGCAGCGCCAGGATAATGTTTTCGCGCACCGATGCGGCAGCGATGATGCCATCGGTTTTGCGATCTTCCGGGCAAAAGCCGATCCCGACCCGAGAGGCGATGGCCGGCGATCGCAGCGTGCGCGGGCTACCCTTGATCGTCGCGCTGCCGCTGTCGGCAGGCCGGATACCAAAGATCACTTCGGCGGTTTCGGTGCGGCCGGAACCCAGCAGGCCGGCGAGGCCGACGATTTCGCCGGGGCGAACCTCAAGATCGAACGGGGTAATCACGCCTTTCTTGCCGAAATCCTTAAATGCCGCCACGGGTTTCTCACTCAGCAAGGTGCGCCCGGCGCGCTGCAGCGCGTTGGTTTCCAGCTCGCGGCCCAGCATCATTTTGACCAGCTCGATCTGCGGCAGATCGGCGGTGTCGCGCGTGCCGACAAACTGGCCGTTGCGCAGGATGGTTATGCGGTCGGTGACCTCATACACCTGATCGAGGAAGTGGGTGACGAAGATCAGGCTGACGCCCTGATCGCGCAGCTGGCGCATCAGGGTAAACAGCATCTCAACCTCTTTAGCATCGAGGCTGGCGGTGGGTTCGTCGAGGATCAGTACCTTCGCAGACAGATCGATGGCGCGGCAGATGGCGACGATCTGCTGCATCGCCACGGAAAAACGGTTCAGCGGCTCGCGCACATCGAGGGCAAAGCCATAGGACGCCATCAGCGCCGTGGCGCGTTTTTCCATCTCTTTGCGTTGCAGAAAGCCGAAGCGGCGTGGCTCCCGACCAATAAACAGGTTATCCGCCACCGACATATTCGGCAGCAGGTTCACTTCCTGATAGACGGTGCCGATACCCAGCTGCTGGGCGTGGGCGGTATTTTTGGGGGCGATGGGCTGGCCTTCCAGCCAGACGGTCCCGCCGTCCGGCTGATAAACGCCGGTCAGGGATTTGATCAGCGTCGATTTTCCGGCACCGTTTTCCCCCAGCAGCGCCATGATTTCGCCGCGCCGCAGGCTGAAGTCCACCCGATCGAGCGCCTTCACGCCGGGAAAGGTTTTGCTTAATCCTTCGGTGCGCAGAATGTCCTGATATTTGTCATGGGGCATGGCCACCTCCTCACTTCCCACAGGCCGACAACACGGCGGATGCGCTGACACGCACCCGCCGCCACGCGGGATCAGTACCCCATGTTTTTCTTCTTCTCTAACTCTTCTTTTGCCGTATCCGGCAGATAGAGCGTCGATTTGGTCATGGTCATTTTTTCAGGCTCGGTGCCGTCTTTTTTGAATTTTTCCAGCGCATCGAACGCCGGGCCAGCCATGTTTGGTGTCAGCTCCACGCTGGCATTGGCTTCGCCGTCAATCATGGCGTTGAAGATGTCCGGCACGCCGTCGATAGATCCGGTGAGGATATCTTTGCCCGGTTTCAGGCCAGCTTCTTTAATGGCCTGGATAGCGCCAATCGCCATGTCGTCGTTGTGGGCGTAGACCATGCAGATGTTTTTGCCGTTGTTCTCGGCTTTGATGAAGCTCTCCATCACCTCTTTGCCTTTAGAGCGGGTGAAGTCGCCGGACTGAGAACGGATAATCTTGATGTTGGAGGCCTTGCTGATGGCTTCGGCGAAGCCTTTCTTACGGTCGATGGCGACGCTGGCACCCACCGTACCCTGCAGCTCCACCACGTTACACGGCTTGCCGTTTACGGTTTTGATCAGCCACTCGCCAATCAGCTTCCCTTCCAGCACGTTATCTGCGGTTACGGTGGTCATGTAGAGCGATTTATCTTTCACATCAATGGTGCGATCGAGCAGGAAGACCGGAATTTCAGCGTCCTTCGCTTCTTCCAGCACCGGTTGCCAGCCGGTCGCTACTACCGGTGCGATGAAGATGGCATCCACGCCCTGAGCGATAAACGAGCGCACCGCTTTGATCTGATTTTCCTGTTTCTGCTGCCCATCGGCGATTTTCAGCGTGATGCCGCGCTTTTCAGCTTCGCTTTTGGCAACGTTCGTTTCCGCTGCGCGCCAGCCCGATTCGGAGCCAACCTGAGAGAATCCCACGGTTAACGGAGCGGCGATCGCGAAGGACGACATCGCCGCCGACACTGCTGTGACAAGAAGTAAGCGCTTCCACATATTTTTATCCTCGTAGGGTAGTGTGAGTGACGACTTCACCTGCGGGATGACTATAGACAACGTGCTATGTAACTGAATGCGTTACATCACAAATCGAAAAAGTAACGAAAATGTTAAACTCAGGGATAGCGCGGCACGACGCCGAACAAGCGCAGTGGCGCGCCTGAGCCGCTATCCTACTGATGAAGAAAAAGTTATAGCGATATGCGTAGAAAAACGCGCTTTGTAAGCGGTTACATGAATTTATAAAAGATGCGGCTGTGATTATGGACAAATCACTCCGAATCGCGCTCTGAAAAACGGGTCGCGGGCCGCCCGGGGATAAAAACAACCTGAGACAATTAGCCGCAGTTAGCTATAATACCCGGCACTTGTTTGCCATACATTTTTAAGGAAACAGACATGAGCCTTCTCAACGTTCCGGCGGGTAAAGATCTGCCAGAAGATATCTACGTTGTTATCGAAATCCCTGCCAACGCAGATCCTATCAAATACGAAATCGACAAAGACACCGGTGCGCTGTTTGTTGACCGTTTCATGTCCACCGCGATGTTCTATCCGTGCAACTACGGTTACATCAACAACACCCTGTCTCTGGATGGCGACCCGGTTGACGTCCTGGTCCCGACCCCGTACCCGCTGCAGCCGGGTTCTGTTATTCGCTGCCGTCCGGTTGGCGTGCTGAAAATGACAGACGAAGCGGGCGAAGATGCCAAGCTGGTTGCCGTTCCGCACACCAAGCTGAGCAAAGAGTACGATCACATCAAAGACGTGAATGACCTGCCGGAACTGCTGAAAGCGCAGATCGGCCACTTCTTCGAGCACTACAAAGATCTCGAAAAAGGCAAATGGGTTAAAGTGGAAGGCTGGGCCGACGCCGCTGCTGCGAAAGCAGAGATCGTCGCCTCCTTCGAGCGCGCTGCGAAGAAGTAATTCTTTCGCTAACGCAAAAAAACACCGCCTTCGGGCGGTGTTTTTGTTTGTGCTGTCATATTTCTGTCATGATACTGCAACAAAACCCTGTTATCACCTCTTATCGCCGCCAGATCCTGTATTTAAACGTAAATTTCCCGCCATTTTCATAAAGTCTTATACTTAAGTTCCGATAACATCGACTTAAGCCCCGGTTAACTCGGGTTTGATGTTCACCTCGGAAATCGTCTATGAAACTCAATCACCTCACCATTGGACAGCGCCTCGGCTTGCTGGCTACCCTGCTGCTGCTCGCAACGCTGTTTATCGGCCTGCGCGGCATCGCCATCAACGCCGACAGTCTGGCGCAGAGCAATGACACCATGCGTACCCAGATGTTGATCGCGCAGAGCATTGATACCGCGAGAAATGCGCAGGTGCAGTTCAAAATTCAGGTCCAGGAGTGGAAAAATACGCTGCTGCGCGGCACCCAGGGAGAGGAAGCGTTTACGAAGTACCACACCGCGTTTGTGGCGCAGAGCGAGAAAACCCAGGCGCTGCTGGCACAGCTGATCACGCTGCTGCCGCAGCTCGGCATGGACACCGACACCGCGCAGCAGACCCGCACGCTGCATGCTCAGCTGGAGCGGGAATACACCGCGGCGCTGAAGCAGTACGTGCCGGGTGATATCAACAGCCCGCAGCGCGTCGATAAACTGGTGACCGGTATCGACCGCCAGCCGACCAAAATGATTGACGATCTGGTGGCGGCCACCCTCGCCCATGCCGCGCAGCTGCATCAGCAGATTGATGCTCACAGCCTCGCGCAGTTTGAAAAAACACGGCTGATGCTGCTTATTGCGATGGCGTTGACGCTGGTTGTCGGGGCGCTGATCACCCTGTGGCTGATCCGCAGTATTACCCGTCCGCTGGCCCAGGCGGTAAACATCGCCCGCACCGTTGCCGCCGGCGATCTGCAGGCCGATATTCCGGTAGCCGGGCGTGATGAAACCGCCGAGCTGATGCGCGCGCTGCGCGAGATGAACCATAACCTGACCGACATCGTCTACGGCGTGCGGGAAGGCACCGAAACCATCGCCACGGCGTCGGCACAAATCGCGCAGGGCAGCCGCGAGCTGTCATCGCGCAATGAGGCGCAGGCCAGCGCGCTGGAGCAGACGGCCGCCTCAATGGAAGAGCTGACCTCGGTAGTGAAGAACAATGCCGATAACTCGCGTCACGCCAGCACGCTGGCGCGCAATGCCTGCGACGTCGCGGGCCAGGGTGGCGATGCGGTAGAGAAAGTTGTCCACACCATGAGCGAGATCCACCAGTTCTCCACCGAAATCAACAGCATCATCAGCGTGATCGACAGCATCGCCTTCCAGACCAACATTCTGGCGCTCAACGCCGCGGTGGAAGCCGCACGCGCCGGCACCGAAGGGCGCGGTTTCGCCGTGGTCGCCGCCGAAGTTCGCGCCCTGGCGCAGCGCTCGGCCTCGGCCGCACAGGATATTCGCGTGCTGATTGACCGCTCGGTGTCACGTATCGCCGACGGTAATCAGCTGGTGAAAGAGGCGGGAGATGCGATGGACGAGATCCTGCAGCGCGTGAAGCAGGTGAGCGAGCTTATCGACACCATCTCAATGGCGAGCCATGAACAGAGCACGGGTATCGACCAGGTGAATGTGGCCGTGACGCACATGGATGCCGCGACCCAGCAAAACGCCACGCTGTCTCAGGAGTCGTCCAGCGCAGCGCAGTCAATGCACAGCCAGGCGGAACGTCTGCTCGCATCGGTCAGCGTATTCAAACTGCGCGGTGCGGTCGACCAGGCCTGATGCGTTAAAAGTTAAAACCCGAACGCCGGAAACCCGGTCAGTAGGGTTTTTATTACCTGAATGTGATCTGCCTCTACCTCCCCTCCCGATACCGCTCCGCTTATCTCTATATAAATCAATGAGATAAGCAAAAATCCGCCACACCTCTCACCAAATTGCAAATGCTATTGAAAATAATTATCATTTTCTTTTCGTAAAACAGTGTGAAGAAAAGTAAATGAATAAAGGAATAAGCACCCCGATTAATGCATCGCTTGTCGTGTTATCCCTTTGGCTAATGGTGGCTGCGGCCAGCGCTGCAGCGGCACCCTTGACCGAGAAGGATCTCGTGACCCAGGCTCCGGGGCCGGGGCTGTATGAGTTGGCTTACGATGCGTCACAAAATACGCTGTTTGCCGCCTCTGCCCCTTCTTTTGAAAAAGAGAAAACCACCGGGGTGGTATTTACGCTGGACCCCGTCACCCTGGCAAAAAAAGGCGCTATCACTACCTCGCGTCGCGCCTTCGCTACCGCGCTGGATGAAGAAAACCATACGCTCTACATCGGCAACACGCTGGAAGGTTCGGTTACGCTGATTGATACCCGGAGCGGTAAGGAGATGAAAACCATCCAACTGAGTGAGTCGACAGATCCGAAACACAGCGTTCACACGCGTGAAATGGTACTCGATAAGAAAAACCAGCGTCTCTACGTCTCCGGCGTGGCGGAAAAAGGGATTATCTGGGTCGTGGATACCCGGCAGCAACAGCATATCGCTACCCTCGGTAATATGGGGGCCTGGCCTACCGGGCTGGCGGTCGATGCCGATAACCACCGTCTTTACGCAGTGAACGGCTGGGGCGAACTGATTGCGACAGATACCAACACCCATAAACTGGTTTCCCGCGTGCGCGTGGAGCCAGGCGTAAAGCACTTCTTCCTCAACCTTGCACTGGACACCAAAAATGGCCGCGCCTTCATCACTGACCCGGATCTGCCGAACGTGCTGGTGGTCGATCTGGCGCGCGGAAAGATCCTGCACCGTATCGACGTCATAAACGCTCTGGCGGTGGCCTACAACCCGACGCGCGACGAAATCTATATCACCCACCGCAACGCGCGGCGGATCAGCATTGTGGACGCGACGCGTTACGCCGTGAAATCGAGCATCAATACCCAGGCTCTGCCTAACAGCCTTGCACTCTCTCCGGATGGCCAGGCGCTGTACGTGAGCGTCAAACAGGGAGAGAAGGAGATGGGTAAAAAAGCGGATTACGTCATTAAGGTTGACCTCACAAAAATCTGATCCCTGGCGAAATGTTTTCATTAATTCTGCCGCTGAAGGGCGGCAGGGTGCGTCCGCATACCGCGTTATCTCTTACATTCAGGTAATAATTAAAATGACAATGAACAAACGCATGTTGTTGGCAAGCGTAGTGGCGTTAGCAGGGGTGCCGGGGCAGGTGAACGCGGCAGCGTCCGACGATGAGATGGTCGTCACCGCAGCGGGCTTCTCCCAGGAGAAAAAGGCTGCGCCAGCGACGATTTCGGTAATTGATAAAAACGCACTGGATCTGAAAGCTAACCGCAACGTCAGCGAGGCTATCGCCGACATTCCCGGTGTGCTGGTCGGTAACGGTGCCGGCACCCTCGCGACCGGTGATATCAGGATTCGCGGTATGGATTCCAGCTATACCGCCCTGATGGTCAACGGCGTAAAGCAGCGTACCGGCGAATCGCGTCCCTATGGTCAGGATACTGGCGCGGAAACCAACCTCCTGCCGCCGATGGAAGCGATTGAGCGCATCGAAGTGATCCGCGGGCCGATGTCCTCCCTCTACGGTTCAGACGCTATTGGCGGCGTGGTGAACGTTATCACCAGAAAACCCTACGGCGTGGAGGCGTGGACCGGTGCGCTGGCGGAGAACTACTTCATTCAGGAAAACAGCGAATTCGGTAATACTAACCAGGTAAATGCCTTTGCCATGGGGCCGCTGATCCCCGGTAAGCTTGGGCTGAGCGTCGCGGCAGACTGGCTCGATCGCCGCGACGACGATATCAGTAATTACTTCGTCAAACACGATCGTAAATCCGTTGATATGACGCTGGGTCTGGCCGCCAGTGACACTAACCTGTTCGATCTGAACGTCGTGGTGGGTGAGCAACAGAAAAATCATACCGATGCTGCGCCCTATGAGTGGGTCTTCGACCGCGATGCGGTGACCCTCAGCCATACCGGCTGGTATGCACAAGACACTATCGCCAGCAAAAACTATATCAACTATGAAAAGGGGCGTTCGCGTTATCGCTACGCTGATAACGCTCCGCAGTACATCAGTACCGAAAACTATGTAGCCAACAGCCAGACGACCTTTACGCTGGACTCGCACCAGCTAACCATTGGCGCGAATTTTACCCGCGAAGAGCTGAACGATCGCTTCGACGTGGCAAGTAAGGAAGCGCCGGGCCTTGAGCCAGTGACGAAAATCACCCGCGACGGCTGGGCACTGTTTGCCGAAGATGGCTGGGAAATGGGTGACTTTACGCTCACGACGTCAGCGCGCCTCGATCACGATAACTATTTCGGCACGCATATCACGCCGAAACTTTATGGTAACTGGGCGCTGGCGGATGACTGGACGCTGAAAGGCGGTGTCTCATCCGGGTATAAAAAACCGGAGCTGCGCGCGACGTCAGCGGACTTCATCACGCCCCGCGGCAATATGCCGCCCTATCCGTTCCTGTCAGTCGGTAATGAGGATCTGAAGCCGGAGAAAAGCGTTAACTCCGAGTTGGGTCTGTACTGGACTGGCGATACCGTCTCGCTGGATAGCACCGTCTTTTATACCCGCTTTAAGGATAAGATCGCTGAGCAGACCATCTGCGAAACCACCGACAGCGTGCAGTGTGAGTACAACGGCTATCAGGCGGACTCGATCAGTAAGTACTTCAACGTCGGGAAAGCCGATGTTTACGGTATTGAACTGAACGGCGACTGGCAGATGGCGGAAAATCTGAAGGTCAACACTAACTATACCTATAACCACAGCGAGCAAAAAACCGGTGTCAACAAAGGGTATGCCCTTAACGACTATCCGCGTCATATGGTGAACCTGTCGTTGACCTGGTCGGCGACGCAAGCGCTGGATCTGTGGAGCAAAGCGAACTACCGCAGCAGCAATCGCAACAGCGGCGATAGCGCGAAGTATGACGCTTACACGCTGGTCGATGTGGGTGCCCGATACAAGGTGAACAACAATCTGCAGCTGATGGCGGGAATTTACAATCTGTTTGATGCCGATCCAAAGTACACCACTTTATGGGCAGAAAATGGCGTGGTCGAGGGCCGCCGCTACAATCTGGGCGCGCGGGTCGAGTTTTAAGCGAAGGCGAACAACAAAAAACAACGCCACCCGAAGGTGGCGTTGTGCGTTTATTACGGGGTTCTGTCTAACCAGTTCCCGCTTTCTATTCTTGTGCGTCCAGCGACCGAATGTTGATACACGTACATCCATGCACTTCCATACGGCGTCTGAATCAGCTGACGCTTATATTCACCGCGCGCGGTGCGCAGGGCATCAAGTTCAGCGAGGGTACTGGCGTCGATGCGATACACTTCACCTTTCACAATACCTTCACCAGGTACCGCGCCCGGATAGTGACCCAGGCTAAAAAGCTGATAGTTATCGACGTCAAAGTCCCCCAGCCACTGCGCGTTGGTCATCCAGTGGCTGTTGCCTTGCTTGCGTCGTAAACTGCCGTAGACAAATATTCGCATTGCTAAAACTCGAACTGATAGAGCAAATCGAGTGCCTGATCGACCCCAGACACGGCTTCCAGATATAGCTTAGGCATCAGGCGATAGCGCAGGGTAAGCGTCGCCAGAGAGTCAAAAATGCCCACCCCATATTTCACCTGCAGACCCGGCAGCACATAGCCGCTGACCACCACCTGGGAGGAATCTCCGACCCCTTCGGTGTCCAGCGCCAGATTGCTTACGCCAAACGTCTCGCCGATTTTACCCACAACCTGCCCACTTTGTGCAACCCCCAAGCCAATAAGCATGGAGGTCATGGCTTCGCTGTCGCTCTGCGTGCTCTCCAGACCCTGGCCGCGAAGCAGGTACGACAAGGCTTCCTGCTGCGACATCGCCGGATCGGAGAACACTTCTGCCTTCGGTTCATCCGCCGACCCGGTCACCCTGACACCGGCAATCACGTCATTTTCCGTGGCGTCCGGGTTACGAATCGCTTCGATATTCAGCAGCGGCTGGTCCGGCGGTCCGGAGAACAGCAGCTCGCCCTTGCGCACAATCAGATCCTGGCCGTAGGCGTGGAAGCGCCCTTCCGGGATGTTGATCTGGCCGTTAAGCCCCAGCCCCTGGCTGTCCTGCGCCACTTTCAGATCGCCGGTAAGACGCGCTTTCAGCCCGAAGGCGTCGAGCCGCACGTTATTGCCGACGTGGACGATCAGGTTGCTGTTAATCGGAATTCCCGCGCTCTGCGTCTCTTCCGGCTTCAGGTTGTTATCGAGCAGCACTTCATCGCTGGAGACGCCGACCGCGCTCTCCGGCAACTCATGCACCACGATGCGCGCCCAGGGCACGTCAACGCGGCCATCCAGCGTAAACAGGTTCGGCGTGGCTTCAAACACCACGTCCGGCGATACGTCGAGCCGCACCATCGGCGGCACGGTAATGCGGACCCGGCTGCCTTTGGCGGCAATGCGCGCCCGCCAGTTATCGATCTGGCTCCAGTTGGCATCCCCGCTCAGGGCGATTTCACCCTGGCGGGTGCGCACCACGCCCTGCAATGTGGAACTCATGCCGTTGAAGTTCAGCGCCAGCTGGCTCGGCTGCATATCGAACGGCATAAAGTTACCGTCAACCTCAGCGCCGTTGAGCTGCATCTGCCCGAACAGCTGCGGCTGCTCAACGTTGCCGCCGAGACGCAGGCTGGCACCCAGCGTACCGGTCACCTTCTCGCCGCGGGAGAAGATCGGGTTCACCATCGCCAGCGAGAAGTTACGGATGTTGATATTACCGCCGAGATTGCGGCGGTTCTGCGGGTCGGTAACTTCGACCTGGCCGTCAAACTGGCCGTTGTTCGCCAGGCGGATCAGCCAGTCGAGACGGGCACGGTTGTTACGCAGCTCGGCGTTGAGGTTCAGCGTATCAAAGGCTACCGGCAGCGCCGCATCGTTCACCGTCTGGGTCACTTTCACGCCGCGCCCGGCCAGGCGAACCTGCCCCTGCGGCAGCCCTTCCTGAGTGGTATCCCAGCTGACATCCGCATTCCCGGTAAAGACGCCGCTGGCCTGGGTGGTTTCCGGCATAAAAGGTTTCAGCATCGCCAGGTCGAAGCGGTTGAGGTTTACCTGGGCACGCCCTGCGGCACCCGCGTCGATGGTCTGCGGCACGCACAGCTGGGCGTTCGGGTTATTCCAGCAGTGCGGCCCGATGCTGACCTTCTGCTCTTTGCCACGGTAATCGAGCGCGATGGCGCGGCTGATCGACCACGGGCCTACCGGGGTGTCGAACCGGGTATTGTTCAGGTTGCCGCGCCAGCGCTGTTCAGCGCGATCGAAGCTGCCCTCCAGATTCAGCTGGCCCGCCACCGGTTCGCCCTGCACGCGCAGCGCCAGCTTATGCTGCTTCTCGCTGCCGCTGGCATCCAGCGTCACCAGACCGATATTCACACCAGGTTGCACCACTCGCTCCACGCGCAGATTCAGATTGCCGCCCAGCTGGTCGGTAGACTTCACGTCACCTTTCAGCTGCACCTGAGCCACGCTCAGCTCCTGCCAGCGCAGTCCGCGGGCGGTAACGTCCGCCTGCAGCTCCGGCGCATCCACCGTGCCGCGAATGTTAATCAGCCCTTTCGCCGTACCGCCCAGACCCGGCAGCGCGTTATTCAGATTGGGGGCATCAATCTTCGCGTCCAGCGCCAGCTCTTTTACGCCCAGTTCGCCCTTCACATCGGCGCTGTTAGGGCCAAGCTCCAGGTGCAGATCCGGAATGGTCCACTGCAGATAACTGTTGCCCTTGAGTTGTCCGGCGACCTTCACGCGGTTCTGCTTCACGTTGCCGTCCAGCTTCAGTTCCGGCACATCAAGCTGCCAGCTGCCGCCATAGAGGCTGCCGCGCATCTTCATCAGGCCGTTCAGTTTTGCCGGCCACTCCGGGAAGGCTTTGGCGGTATCAATGCCTTTGAGCGTCAGGTCGCCGCGCCAGCTGATGGCCTGCTGCCAGTCGAGCAGCGCTTTCAGCTCGGTGGTGCCCTCCAGCGCCGCCACGCGCAGGCTGTCGAGGTTAATCTGCTGCTCGTTACCTTTGGCGTCGAGCGTGATGGTGGCCGGCGGGATCTGCGCGCCGCGCACGGCGGTTTTGAACGACAGCGCGTAATCGGTCATTTTGCCGCTGAGCTTCAGCTTCAGATCGTCGGCCTGGTACTGCCGCTCGCCGGTAAACGGCCAGTAAAGTTGTTCACTGGTGATATCGAGATTAAGCGGCAGCCCGGCTTCCGCCAGCCGCGTCTGGGCGCGTAGCACCATATCCACCGGGCCGGAAAGATTCACCCCCACCTCAAGCTGCTCGCGCAGCGCCCCGCCGATTTTCAGCTTCACCTTCTCGCCCTTCAGCGGCTCAACGTTGAGCGTGCTGTTGAGGGTGAGATCCACCGGCCAGCTGTTATGCAGCTCGGCGGTGCCGGTGGCGTTGAGCGTGCCCTGGTTGGCATCAATATCCAGCGTGTCGAGGGAGGTTTTGCCATCAATGCTGCTCACCTTCAGCAGCAGGTTGCGCACCGTCAGCTCGGTCGGACCGGTGACGCGCAGCTGCTCGCCGCGAAACGACTCAATATTCAGGTTGAGCGGGAGATGCACATCGGTCATCTCCGGCAGCACCGGTTTGGCGAACAGGTCTTTCAGCGTCTCGCCAAGCGGTTTCTCGTCCGGCTTCGGCTGATTGATTTTCGGATCCACCACCTCTTCCTGCGCCACTTCCGCGACGTCCGGCAGTGCGATCAGCAAGCCCTGCAGGGTGGTCGGGCGCAGCGTCAGGTTTTTCTCCTGCCAGTTCAGGCCAGAGGTGAAATCCATCACCGACACCAGGGTGTCGTCGATTTTAATGTTGATGTTGTTGAGCGCCACCCGGCTCAGGGTGATGGGGTACGGCGTGGAGAGATCCAGCGGGCCGCTCTCCTCCTCTTCCACCTGGGCGGCAGGCGGCATCTTTTTGGTGTCCATCACCACGTTGATGTTGCTCAGCGACAGATCGTTAACGCACAGGCTGCTGTCGCGCAGACAAGCGAGCTTCACGCCGAGGTGTATCCGCCCGGCGTTGACGCTTACCCCCGGCTGGTCATAGCGAATGTTTTGCAGCGTCAGGTCGCGCCAGCCGCCGGTAACCGAGCCGATTTCCAGTCCCGGCACCCAGCGGTTCGCGGCAGTAAACAGCAGGTGAAGCCCGGTGGTGGTGCCCACCAGAAAGGCCACGGTGCCCAGCAGCAGCAGGATAAACACCAGGATGCCGAGGCTGATTTTCTTCCATAAACTCATAATTCAGGCCCCAGACCGATGTAGAACTGCAGATCGTTTTTCTTCTCTTCGTCACCGATGGGGACGGCGAAATCAAGCTTGATCGGGCCCACCGGCGACTGCCAGCGCACGCCGACACCGGCCCCGGTTTTGAAGTTGCTGCGGCGAATGTCCATCACCGCTTCACCCGAATCGATAAACGCGGCGCCCCACCACTTGCCGGTGACGTTGTACTGATACTCCAGCGATCCGGTGGCAAGCTTTGACGCCCCGGTCAGCTTGCCTTCACTGTCTTCCGGCGAGATGGATTTATATTTGTAGCCGCGAATGCTGCGATCGCCCCCGGCGAAGAAGCGCAGATCGGGCGGGACGCGGTCGAAATCACCGGTTTCGATCCAACCCAGGTTGCCGCGCACCACGAACCGGTGGCGATCCTGCAGGGTGCGGATCCAGACGTTCTGCGCCTGCCACACCACGAAGTCCACATCCGATCCCCATGCGGTATTAGAGTAATCCACCGAATAACGCTGCGAATCGCCCCAGGTGGGCATCAGGCCGCCGCGCGAGCGGGTGCGGCTTATCATCACGCCCGGATAGAACAGCATGGTGGTGTGGGTAACATCGGCCTGGGTAAAGTGATCGAGGCTCCAGCGCAGGTTAATGGCCCGCTGCCAGCCGCTGGAGAGATCCCAGTAGCGCGACACCGCCAGGGTGGTGGAGTCGGCTTCGGTATCGTTTAAATCGGTGCGTTTCAGGCCGCCCTGCACCAGGTAATACTGCTCCAGCGGATTTTTCAGCAGCGGAATTTTGTAGCTGAAATCAAGCTGCTGCTCCGGCGCGGAGATGCTGGCGCTGGTGGTGAAGCTGTGGCCGTAAGAGTTAATCCAGGGCTTGCGCCAGGTCGCTTTCAGGCGTGGCCCGACGTCGGTGGAGTACCCCACCCCGGTTTCAATGGTGTTCTGGGTGCGTGGCGACACCACGCCCTGCAGCGGCAGGATTTTGGTTTTGCGGGATTTTTCGAACTCCGGAGCTACCACCACCGAATTAAACCAGCCGGTTGCGGAGAGCCGACGGTTCAGCTCGGCGAGATCGCTGGAGGTGTAGTAGTCGCCCTCATCGAACGGCACCAGGTTTTGCAGGTATTCATCGCGGATCTGCGAGTTTCGGAAGGTTACCGGCCCGAAACGGTAGCGCTGGCCGCTGTCGTAGTCGATATCCCAGAACGCCTGACGGCGCTCCACCGCCACCCCGAGCTGGCTTTTCTTATAAGCGCTGTCGAAGTAGCCCTTGCGCAGTGCGGCGCTGGTGAGTCCTTTTTTGAAGCTGTCGTAGTCGTTGTGATTCAGTACCGTGCCCACCGCCGGGCGTTTTTTCAGCAGGCCGATAAAATCTTTATCATCACGCGCACCGCCGCGCAGGATCACATTCGTGCCGCCGATACGCACCGGCTCGCCGGCAGTGACTTTTGCCAGCAGCACCTGCCGCCCGCCGTTAGCCGGCGGCGGACGCAATTCAAAATCAATCGTCGGTTCGTAGTAGCCGAGGGCTTTCAGCCCTTCTCTTATCGCATCATCAACGCGCGCCTGAAAACGACGGTCGGGTGTGACCTCGTCGCTCTGGATAGTCGAGAGCTGAGCGCGGACGTTTTTTTCCAGCGCGCCGGATAATCCTTCAACCTGCAACCGCACCGACGCCGCGCTCGCAGCACCCGATGCCAGCAGCAGACTGGCAATACACATCAAACGGAATCGTGGCACGTTCTCTCCTGAATATCCTTGTTTCCACCCCTGAAGGAAACGTGGTACCGCTCCGCGGCGTAACAAAACTCCAACAACCGGAGTTGAAAAACAGACGATCACCCAAATATTTCTTATGTTTTAATTTAGGCGGTGTGCGGCAAAAGTCACGCTGCGTCTCGCTTTACGTGAGCGAACACGCGCAGACCATACCCTGATGGCCCGCGCCGCCGTTCGGCTGCCGCAGTAATCGCCTTCAGTACGTTTCGCTTAACGCGAAAGCGTATTGTCCGCAAACAGGCACCCTGTGACAACCTTAGTAAAGGTTGTTAACACTTCATTCATTCGCGGGAGACCACTATTGTGACGTTATTTGATAAGAAACACCTCGTATCCAGCGACGAAGCGCTGCCCGGCCGCAGCACGCCGATGCCGGTTGCTACCCTGCATGCGGTTAATGGCCACTCGATGACTAACGTGCCGGAAGGGATGGACGTTGTGCTGTTCGCGATGGGCTGCTTCTGGGGCGTGGAGCGCCTGTTCTGGGCGCTGCCGGGAGTCTACAGCACCGCGGCGGGTTACACCGGTGGCTATACGCCGAACCCGACCTATCGTGAAGTGTGCTCCGGTCAGACCGGTCATGCTGAAGCGGTGCGCGTAGTGTACGACCCCTCCGTTGTCTCTTATGAGCAGCTGCTGCAGGTGTTCTGGGAAAACCACGATCCGGCTCAGGGCATGCGTCAGGGTAACGACCACGGCACCCAGTACCGCTCGGCGATCTACCCGCTGACCGCAGAACAGGATGCCGCTGCCCGCGCCAGCCTCGCGCGTTTCCAGGCGGCGATGGACGCGGCGGGTGACGATCGCCGCATCACCACGGAAATCGCCGAGGCGACGCCGTTCTATTACGCGGAAGACGATCACCAGCAGTATCTGCATAAAAACCCGTATGGCTACTGCGGTATCGGCGGAATTGGCGTCTGCCTGCCGCCGCAGCTTAACGCTGGCTGATTCCACTGTGAAAGCGCCGCACTGCGGCGCTTTTTATTTTACAGCCTGACTGAGGCGAGATAATTCAAAAAGCCAGAATTAACGCTAACACCACCAGTATTAATGACAGGATACGTTCGGGGAGCAATACCGATTTCAGTATAATCATTAACTGTGCTCCGGTAATGACCATCAGGACCAGGATACGAAATAACATGCGGTTGTCGCTATCCTGCTCAATAAGAGAGGGCGATACGCCGGGCTCAACCTCTGACATCCACTCGTATTTAGAGCCAGAAAAAAGCATAAGCAACATTATCCCTGCCAGATAGATAAGATATATACCTGTTCGCCAGTACTTATTCATTTTTATATCACCATAGCAGCTGTGAATAATGGTTCCAGTTGCTAACAATAAAATCGCCGTAGCTGGTGTTTTTCCTGATTGCATCAAGCGACAGCGCACTGCCGCGGTTATAACGCGCACCGATTATGCGTACCTGGTCGCTATTTATTTCTCCGGTATATCCATCGTGGTTTGCTAACTGGCGAAGATGTCTGGCAACGATATCAATGTTGAAAGCGTCATACTCCAGACATGATGCCAGTTGGGTTAGCTGCAGGAGACTCAAATCAGCTGGCTTAAGCCCAAGCGTATGGGCAGCGGTACGCAACTGCATACTGACTGAGCCGAAGGAGGTTTTTTCTGGTGGGCTCGTTTGCGTGAGCGTTTTATCGACGATGGAAGGCCCACTCCAGTCAACCAGTCTGGCGATAAAAGCGACGCGATCGATAAAATTTGGATCGCCCGCCACCTCGATCCAACAAACGCCAGCAATTAACTCAGCGGGTAAATGCTGCTTCTGCGCAGCTGCCCTGATGTTTTGCTTATTGAACCTCACCCAGGCGTTTTTGAAGTCCTGAATATAATGAACGCCGCCGCCGAGTTGCTTCGATAACACTTTCCATTTAAATAAATCCACTAACCCCCAGGTCGGTGCCCGGCGTTTATTCTTGCAGTTAAACGTAACCATTATTCCATTCATAATGCCTCCTTGCAGGGATGTGTGCGTTTACTACAAGGGCAGCACACTTTGGGAATGAATTATCTGGGTCGATGACTGAACCTTCAAATTTATTATTACGGGGGGAAGATAAATCAGAATTCTGCGTGAAGTGATTTATATTTTATGTTATTTATCGCCCCCGTTCAGATACCGTGCCGGGTTTGAAATCTTCTCTCCGGTACAGGCCGGTCGCGAGGCTATTTACACGGTTGCGCATACCACCTCATCACTCCCCTCTGGCAGCCCTTCCCGCCCTGCTGCTATACTAGCCGTTGAAATTATGGGCTATCGTGGTTTTTGACCCCATTTTTCACGTGGTTACCACATGGATTTTTCAACTTTCCCTTCCGAGGATCTGGCCTGCAGGCTGGATAAGATATGTTAAACAGTATTCTACTGATACTTGCTCTCATCGCCGTCAGTGCGTTCTTCTCACTCTCTGAGATCTCGCTGGCCGCTTCGCGAAAAATCAAACTTAAGCTGCTGGCTGACGATGGCAACATCAATGCCATGCGCATCCTTAAAATGCAGGAAACGCCAGGCACCTTCTTCACCGTGGTGCAGATCGGTCTCAACGCCGTCGCCATTCTTGGCGGTATCATCGGCGACGCGGCGTTCTCCCCGGTGTTCCGCAGCGTACTCGACAACTTTATGTCGCCGGAACTGGCGGATCAGTTCAGCTTTATTCTCTCCTTTACGCTGGTGACCAGCCTGTTCATTCTGTTTGCCGACCTCACCCCGAAACGCATCGGTATGATTGCGCCAGAAGCAGTGGCTTTGCGCATCATCAACCCGATGCGCTTCTGCCTGTTCCTGTTCCGGCCGCTGGTCTGGTTCTTTAACGGCATGGCAAACATTATCTTCCGCATCTTCAAGCTGCCGATGGTGCGTAAAGACGACATCACCTCTGATGATATCTATGCGGTGGTGGAAGCCGGCGCGCTGGCCGGGGTGCTGCGCAAGCAGGAGCACGAGCTGATTGAGAACGTGTTTGAGCTGGAGTCGCGTACCGTGCCGTCGTCGATGACCTCGCGCGAAAACATCATCTGGTTCGATCTGCATGAAGATGAGCAGAGCCTGAAGAACAAAGTGGCCGAGCATCCGCACTCCAAGTTCCTGGTGTGCAATCAGGATATCGACCACATTGTCGGCTATGTCGATTCAAAAGAGCTGCTGAACCGCGTGCTGGGCAACCAGAGCCTGAAACTCACCAGCGGCGTGCAGATCCGCAACACCCTGATTGTGCCTGACACCCTCACGCTCTCTGAAGCGCTGGAAAGCTTTAAAACCGCCGGTGAAGACTTCGCGGTGATCATGAACGAATACGCGCTGGTGGTGGGCATCATCACCCTGAACGACGTCATGACCACGCTGATGGGCGACCTGGTGGGCCAGGGGATGGAAGAGCAGATTGTGGCGCGTGATGAGAATTCGTGGCTGGTCGAGGGCGGTACGCCGATTGATGACGTGATGCGCGTGCTGGATATCGACGATTTCCCGCAGTCCGGCAACTACGAGACCATTGGCGGCTTTATGATGTTCATGCTGCGTAAAATCCCGAAACGCACCGACTCGGTGAAGTTCTCTGGCTACAAATTCGAAGTGGTGGATATCGACAACTTCCGCATCGACCAGCTGCTGGTCACGCGGCTGGATACCAAAACCTCGCCGCTGACGCCGAAGCTTCCCGACGCGAATACCAGCGCCTGACCGCACAAACATCAACGGCCCCATCGGGGCCGTTTTGATTTACTGCTGTTTACTGCATAGCACGTTGTGGTTACGCCATCTCGGTATGCAGACGCGTAACCTGACGGTTAACTTCAGACATCACAGACAGATGCTGTTTGTCTTTCACTTTCGGGATAAGGATTTTGCCCTTATCGAACTCAAAAGCGCCTACGTCCTTGATGTATAACCGTCCACGGAACAGGATTTTCACGTACTTCGCCACCTGCAGTGGGTTGTACCGTTGGAAGATTTTCACTTTTTTTACTCCTGCTTAGTATTACGCCTCAGCGGAGCCACTCTTGGTCCGACAGGGATGGGCGCAAAATTTATAGCCAGATGACTATAGACCACAAAACTCAGGAGACACAGTCTCTATAAGTTTTTTTACCTTTTGATGACAGTTTTTAAGAGTATTCTTTTCAGTAACAAAGTTACGCCAGAATAAGACGCCATTTTTGTGCTGTTCTGTGCGATTGCGCGCAAACTGGCATCAAGGTTGCGGGAAAAGCGGCGGGATAGCACATATGCTTTATCAGGGTCGGCGGAGTGGTCCGATCACTTATTCAACAACCTTATGGAGTCAACCATGATCCTGCGCGGTACCCTGGTAGTTACCCTATTGCTGATGCCGCTTCTGGCGTCGGCGCATAACTTTCAGCAACATCAGCGGGTCTCGCCTGTCGGCATCAACGACAGAGGAGAGCTGATGCTGGATAACGATAAGTTTAGCTATAAAAGCTGGAATAGCGCGCAGCTGCCGGGGAAAGTTCGTGTTCTGCTTCACATGGCGGGAAGAACCTCAGCCAAAGAGAAGAACGCCGGCGTGATTGAGGCTATCAAAGCCGCGAACCTGCCGCATGACACCTACCAGACCACCACTATCGTTAACACCGATGATGTGATCCCCGGCTCCGGCATGTTTGTGCGCAGCGCGCTGGAGAGCAATAAGAAACAGTTCCCGTGGTCGCAGATCGTCGTTGATGAAAACGGCGCAGCGCGCGGCGCATGGCAGCTGGACGAGGAAGGCTCTGCGGTGGTGGTGCTCGATAAAGACGGGCGCGTGCAGTTCGCCAAAGATGGCGGCCTGACGCAGGATGAAGTGCAGCAGGTCGTCAGCCTGCTGCATAAGCTGCTCAGTAAATAGAGACGCGGAAGCCGGGGTTGAGGAAGGATTCACGCGGGGTGTAGTCGAGGGTTTTGCCCTGCCAGTCGTGAACCTGCGCCCCGGCGGCCATAGCCACCGCATGGCCTGCGGCGGTATCCCAGATATTGGTCGGCCCGAAGCGCGGATAAAGCTGGGCCTGCCCCTCTGCCACCAGACAGAACTTCAGCGAGGAGCCGACGGTCGTCGTCTGATGCTCGCCCAGCTGTTCAAGGTACTCCTGCAACTCAGCGTTATTTCCGTGCGAGCGGCTGACCACCACCAGCGGCGGGCGCGCCTCCCGTACCTGAATCTCTTTGCGCACGCCGCACTCTTCTTTCCAGGCTTTACCGTCCGCCGCGGCATACAGCGTATTCAGCACCGGGGCATAAACCACGCCCATGACCGGCTTGCCGTCTTCTATCAGGGCAATGTTCACCGTGAACTCACCGTTACGCTTCAGGAACTCTTTGGTGCCGTCCAGCGGGTCCACCAGCCAGTAGCGGTTCCAGCTTTTACGCTCGTCCCATGCTGGCGGATCTTCTTCGGAGATCACCGGAATGTCTGCCGCCAGCGCCTGTAGCCCGGCGACAATAATACGGTGCGCGGCGATATCGGCAGCGGTGACGGGAGAGTCGTCCAGCTTACTGGTGGCCTCCAGCGGTTGCTCACCCTGGTAAACCTGCATGATGGCCTCTCCTGCCTCACGCGCCAGTTGGCAAATTTGTTCTAACATCGTCCACCTCATGTTGTGCCGCAGCCAGCAGGGGCTGCTTATGAATAACTCATTGTTTTTGCGTCATAGTTTTTTTATATCGTATTGCGTCTGATTACGCTATCTGTGAAGCAATGCAGATTAACGCCGGGCGCTTTCTGGCAGCATTCACACTTTTGTAAGCAACAGTCTGTAAGTACATACTTTTCTGTGGCTCAGATCGAAAAAGGACTCGTCTCATGATTAAGTTTAGCGCAACGCTCCTGGCCACGCTGATTGCCGGGAGCGTGCACGCCGCCACGGTGGATCTGCGTATTCTGGAAACCACTGACCTTCACAGCAACATGATGGACTTCGACTACTACAAAGACGCGCCGACGGAAAAGTTTGGCCTGGTGCGCACTGCGTCGCTTATCAACGCGGCGCGCGGCGAAGCGACCAACAGCGTGCTGGTGGATAACGGCGACCTGATTCAGGGCAGTCCGCTGGGCGACTATATGGCGTCGAAGGGGCTGAACGCGGGCGAGATCCACCCGGTTTATAAAGCGCTGAACACGCTGGATTACGCAGTCGGTAACCTCGGCAACCACGAGTTCAATTACGGTCTGGATTACCTGCACAAGGCGCTGGCGGGGGCAAAATTTCCTTATGTGAATGCCAACATCATTGATGTGAAAACCCAGAAGCCGCTGTTCACGCCCTGGCTGATCCAGGATACCGCGGTTAAGGATCAGGACGGAAAATCCCATACCCTGAAAATCGGCTATATCGGTTTCGTGCCGCCGCAGATCATGACCTGGGATAAAGCCAACCTTGAGGGCAAGGTGACGGTCAACGACATCACCGAAAGCGCGCGCCGCTATGTACCGGAGATGCGTAAGAACGGCGCTGATATTGTGGTAGTGATTGCTCACTCCGGCCTTTCTGCCGAGCCGTATAAAACCCAGGCGGAGAACTCGGTGTACTACCTGAGCGAAGTGCCGGGCGTCGATGCCATTCTGTTCGGCCACGCCCACGCGGTCTTCCCCGGTAAAGACTTCGCTGCGATCAAAGGCGCAGACATCGAGAAAGGCACCCTGAACGGTATTCCGGCGGTGATGCCCGGCATGTGGGGCGACCATCTTGGCGTAGTGGATCTGGTGCTCAACAACGACGACGGCAGCTGGAAAGTGACGCAGTCAAAAGCCGAAGCGCGTCCGATCTACGATGCAGCGGCGAAAAAAGCGCTGGTGGCCGAAGATAAAAACCTGGTGAAAGTCCTGAAAGCGGATCACGATGCGACCCGCGCGTTCGTCAGCCAGCCCATTGGTAAGTCGGCGGACAACATGTACAGCTACCTGTCGCTGGTGCAGGACGACCCGACCGTGCAGGTGGTGAACAACGCCCAGCGCGCTTACGTGGAACATTACATTCAGGGCGATCCGGATCTGGCGAATCTCCCGGTGCTGACCGCCGCCGCGCCGTTCAAAGCGGGCGGACGTAAAAACGACCCGGCGAGCTTTGTCGAAGTGGAAAAAGGCCAGCTGACCTTCCGCAATGCCGCCGACCTCTATCTCTACCCGAACACCCTGGTGGTGATGAAAGTGACGGGTCAGGAGGTGAAGGACTGGCTGGAGTGCTCTGCCGGGCAGTTCAACCAGATCGATATTCACAGCAGCAAGCCGCAGTCGCTGATCAACTGGGATGACTTCCGCACCTATAACTTCGACGTGATCGACGGCGTGAACTACCAGATTGACGTTACCCAGCCGGCGAAATACGACGGCGAATGCCAGGTCATCAACCCGCAGGCCGAGCGCATCAGGCAGCTCACCTTCAACGGTAAGCCCATCGACCTGAACGCTACCTTCCTCGTGGCGACGAACAACTATCGCGCTTACGGCGGCAAGTTCGCCGGCACCGGCGACAGCCATATTGCCTTTGCCTCGCCGGATGAAAACCGCGCGGTGCTGGCCGCATGGATTGGCGCGGAAACCAAACGCAACGGCGAGATCCACCCGGCCGCCGATAACAACTGGCGACTGGCGCCGATCCACAGCGATACGCCGCTGGATATCCGCTTCGAAACCTCACCGGGCGACAACGCGGCGGCGTTCATTCGCAGCCACGCGCAGTACCCGATGCAGCAGGTCGCTACCGATGATATCGGCTTCGCCATCTATAAACTGGATTTGCAGAAGTAATTAAAAAAGCGCACGGGGTAAAGCGTGCGCTTTTTCATTACGCCGCATCCACCCCTTCACGCCCGGCGCGGTATGCCATGACGTCCGGCAGATTAAGCTCTATCCAGTCGGCCAGCGCGGCGACCTTTTCACTGACCTGCTCTCCGGAGGGCGTCAGGCTGTATTCGACATGCGGCGGGACCACCGGGAAGGAGACGCGGTTCACAAAGCCGTCCATTTCGAGCCACTGCAGCGTCTGGGCCAGCATCTTTTCACTGACGCCGCCGATACGGCGACGCAGATCGCTGAAGCGCAGCGTCCCGTCACGCAGCGCGACGAGGATCAGCACGCCCCAGCGGCTGGTGACATGTTTGAGCACATCGCGGGATGGGCACTCGCCAGCAAACAGATTGCCGGTGCGCAGCTGGTCGGTGAGAGACTGGGTCATTGACACTTACCTTTTTGTTCGTACTTACTAAAAGTTAGTTTGATTGCTATTGTGCCACAACACACACCAGACAAGAAGGACAACACCATGATTGCTGTTACCGGCGCAACCGGCCAACTGGGCCAGCTCGTTATCAATGCACTGCTGAAAACCGTGGCGGCCAGTGAGATCGTCGCCCTCGTGCGTGACCCGGCCAAAGCGCAAGCCCTGAGCGATAAAGGCGTGCAGGTCCGCCGCGGCGACTACAACGACAGGGCGGCCCTGGATCGGGCGCTTCAGGGCGTGGAAAAGCTGCTGCTGATCTCCTCCAGTGAAGTGGGCCAGCGCACCAGCCAGCACCGCAACGTGATTGAGGCGGCAAAAGCGGCGGGCGTTCAGCGCATCGCTTACACCAGCCTGCTGCATGCCGACACCTCACCGCTCGGCCTGGCGGCTGAGCACGTTGAAACGGAAAAGCTGCTGGCAGATTCCGGCCTCGCTTATACCCTGCTGCGTAACGGCTGGTACAGTGAAAACTATCTGGCTAGCGTACCGGCGGCTCTCCAGCACGGCCTGTTTATCGGCAGCGCGGGTGACGGAAAAATCGCCTCGGCGACCCGGGCGGATTACGCCGAGGCTGCGGCACGCGTGCTGACGCTCGACGACCAGGCGGGGCGCGTCTACGAACTGGCAGGGGATGACGCCTGGACGCTACGCGATCTCTGCGCGTCCCTGAGCGCACTCAGCGGCAACACCGTGGCGTATCAGAACCTGAGCGAAGCGGACTTTGCGGCGGCGTTGATGGGGGCCGGTTTACCGGAAGGATTCGCGAAACTGCTGGCGGACTCGGATGCGGGCGCGGCGAAGGGCGGGCTGTTTGATGACGGCCGCCAGCTCAGTGCGCTGATCGGTCGCCCGACTACGCCGCTGACCACGAGCCTGAAAGCCATGCTGTAAGCCACAGGCGGGCCTGTCAAAATCTGGCAGGCTGCCTGACGTTTTGTTACCCGCTATGATAGCGGCGTGGCGCATCGCCACACCTAAAACTACAGGTAACAAGGACGAATCATGAAAGCACTTCTTCTGGCAGGTTCCCTCTTCATCGCTTCCGGCAGCGCCTTCGCCATCAGCTGCGACAGCCCGCGTACCCCTTACGATCGCGCCTACTGCGCCTCGCTGGAACTGGTACAGAGCGATGAAGAACTCAATCAGCAGTACAAAAAAACCATCACGACGCTGAACGCCGGGCAGAAAAAGAGTCTCAAGGACTCGCAGATCGCCTGGCTGAAGGTGCGAGACCGTGATTGCACCGAAGGCGACACGCTGCTGCTGATGTGTGCCAACGAAAAAATGCGCAGCCGCATCGACCTGCTGAAGCGGATTGAGCGCGAATGCCGCAACGCCGGGTGCGACAGCGCGCAACTCTCCCGCGTCGAATAATCCTTTCGCCTCCCCGGCGGGGAGGTTTTTCGTGTTGATGTTAATAATCTGTTAGCAGCGGGCGGGCGAATTCCTATAATGGAGTGAATTCACAGAGGGGGTGATGGTGCAAGGAGTTCCTGACCAGTTTACCGATGAGCGTGACCGCGCCAGCTTTCGTCAGCTTCCGCACCTGCCCGGCGTTGAGCTGTATCATGCCCATATCGCACAGCACAGTTTCGAGCCGCATACCCATGAAGCGTTCGGTATCGGCGCGGTGGAAACCGGCGCGGAGCGGTTTCGCTATCGCGGTGTGCAGCATATCGCCTCTGCCAATTCGCTGCTGACCATGAACCCGGACGAGCTGCATACCGGGAAAGCCATCACCGATGACGGCTGGCGCTACCGCATGATCTATCTTGAGCCTGTGCTGCTGGAGCAGGTCACCGGGAAACCAAACTGGTGGTTTGACGGCGTGGAGCGGCACGATCCGCAGCGCGCCCTACGCGTCAGTCAGCTGATCAACAGCCTGTGGTACTACGACGATCCGCTCGCTCAGCAAAGCATTCTGCTGGAGCTTATCGAGGCGTTTCTGCCTTACGCCCGGCACTCGCCGGTCTCCCTGTCGTCTGCCGCTCCGCGTTTCGACCGGGTGCGCGACTACCTGCACGACAACTATGCCCGATCCCTGTCGCTGGACGAGATTGCCCGCGTCGCGTCGCTCAGCCCGTATCACTTTCTGCGCCAGTTTAAGGCGCATTTTCACGTCACGCCGCACCAGATGCTGATGGCGATCCGCCTGTGGCGCGCCAAGCTGTTTCTGGCCCAGGGAATGCCAGCGGCGACGGTTGCGGCGGCCACCGGACTCACCGACCAGTCACACCTGACCCGAGCCTTTATGCGCCGCTACGGCATCACGCCGGTTCGCTACCAGAAGCAGGTCGCCGGCGCGGCAGTGCGCAATCTGGTACAAGAACTGCCCTCCCTGCTGCCCTATACTCCGTCTCTTCTGACCAGAGGCGATAAGTGAATGTTAAGTGGCGTAGTGTATGCCCTGCTCGCAGGGTTGATGTGGGGGCTGATCTTTGTCGGCCCGCTGATTGTTCCTGACTATCCGGCGGCGTTGCAATCCACCGGGCGTTATCTCGCCCTCGGGCTGATTGCGGTGCCGATTGCCTGGCTGGGCCGGGCGCGTTTGCGCCAGCTCACGCCACGCGACTGGCTGACCGCGCTGGCGCTGACCCTGGCGGGCAACCTTATCTACTATCTCTGCCTGGCCAGCGCGATTCAGCGTACCGGTGCGCCGGTTTCTACCATGATTATCGGCACGCTGCCGGTGGTGATCCCGGTGTTCGCTAACCTGCTCTACCGCCAGCGCGACGGGCATCTGCCGTGGCGGCGGCTGGCACCGTCACTGGCGATCATCGCCGTCGGCATTTTGCTGGTAAACCATGCGGAATCTGCCCACGATAGCGTCGGGGGAGATACCTGGCGTTACATCAGCGGCGTCGGGCTGGCTTTTATCGCCGTAGCCTGCTGGGCCTGGTATGCGCTGCGCAATGCTCGCTGGCTGCGCGAACACCCGGATAAGCATCCGATGATGTGGGCCACCGCCCAGGCGCTGGTTACGCTGCCGGTGTCGCTGGTGGGCTATGTCATTGCCTGCTGGTGGATTGCCGCAGATGATGCCGCCTTCAGCCTGCCGTTTGGGCCACGCCCTGCGGTGTTTATCGGTCTGATGCTGGCGATTGCGGTGCTGTGCTCATGGGTGGGGGCGATGTGCTGGAATGAAGCGAGTCAGCGCTTACCGACGGTGATCCTCGGTCCGCTGATCGTCTTTGAAACCCTGGCGGGACTGCTCTATACCTTCCTGCTGCGTCAGAGCCTGCCTCCGCTGATCGCGGCGATCGGTATTGCCTGTCTGGTGGTGGGCGTGGTGATTGCGGTCCGGGCGAAGCCGATAAAAAGCGAGGTGGTGTCGTCTGAAGCGCACGCCGCTACCCGGAAGTAACGGCGTGATGCCCCGGCGGCGATGCCGGGGCGTTTAAGACACTCAGAAGGTTTCCCAGTTGGAATCGCTGGCACCCGCCGGTGCGGCAACCAGCGGCCTCTTCAGGTCTGGCTTCACCAGTTCGCTGCGCACCGCAGCGGCAGCCTGGCTACGGCTGACCTTGAACACCGCAACGGCCTGGCTCAGACGGCTGGCCTGATCTTCCAGTGCCGCCGCCGCAGAGGCAGACTCTTCCACCAGCGAGGCGTTCTGCTGAGTAACTTTGTCCATCTCAGACACCGCCTGACCCACCTGGTCAATACCGCGGCTCTGCTCATCAGACGCCGAGGCGATTTCGCCCATGATGTCGGTCACGCGGGTGACGGCCGCCACGATCTCTTTCATGGTGTCGCCTGCTTCACGTACCAGCTCGGTGCCCGCATCCACGCGGGAGCCGGACGCTTCGATCAGGGTTTTGATCTCTTTCGCGGCCTGGGCGCTACGGCTGGCCAGCGTGCGCACTTCCCCTGCCACCACGGCAAAGCCACGGCCCTGCTCGCCGGCACGGGCAGCTTCCACTGCGGCGTTCAGCGCCAGGATGTTGGTCTGGAAGGCGATGCCGTCAATCACGTTGGTGATCTGGGCAATCTGGCTGGAGCTGGACGCGATCTCGGTCATGGTACGCACCACGCCATCCACCACTTTACCGCCTTTGCCTGCGGTTTCTGACGCGTTAAGCGCCAGCTGGGTTGCCTGACGGGCGTTGTCGGCGTTCTGCTTCACGGTCGCGGTCAGCTGCTCCATGCTGGCAGCCGTCTCTTCCAGCGAAGCGGCCTGCTGTTCGGTACGTGAAGAGAGGTCGTTGCTGCCGGCAGAGATTTCGCCCGCGCCGGTGAAGATGGTGTCGGTGCTGTCGCGAACGGCGCTGACGGTACGCACCAGCGACTGCTGCATCTCTTTCAGGTTAGAGGAGAGCAGGCTCATTTCGTTGCGGCCGCTGGCGTCGATCTCTTTGGTCAGATCGCCGGCAGCGATAGTGCGGATGTGGTCGATAATCTGCTTCAGCGGCGAGAGCAGTACGCGCTGCAGGCCGATCCAGCTCATTACGATGACGGCAACCACGATCGCCATGATGGCGCTCAGCCCCCAGATCATGCTGCGGAAGCCCTCTTCGTTCTCCACTACGCCCTTCTCAGCCAGTTTGGTCTGGGCTGCGCGCCAGTCGAGATAGACCGCCTGCATGGCGTTCTGTTTCTGCTCAGCGTTCAGTTTGAACATCGCTTCCAGCTGATTGGCTGCCATCAGCTTATTCATCTCGGTCAGCGTGCCGTGATAAATGGCATATTGCTCTTCCAGATCTTTCGTCAGCTGAGGATCAAGGCCCGGGGTTTCCGGAATGGCTTCGTAATTTTTATAGTGCTTCTGCGCCTGCGCCAGCAGACGATCGGCGTTTTTCACCAGCGCATCGAGATCGCCACCGTTGATGGCACCCGCCATGCTGCTTTGCAGGCGCAGCATGCCGCGGTTGAGGGTGATACGCGTCTGGTTCAGGCTGATCCAGGCGTCGGTAAATTCCGTCACGTTATTGCTGGAAATTTGTGATAAAGCGAAGTTGTCTTTATCTTTCGTCAGCGCGCTAAGGAAAAGTCCCCCGGAGATTAATTGCAGGGAGCCCAACACTGCCAGCACCAAAATTAACATGGTGATAACTTTAATTTGCTTAAACATATTTAACCTTATTGTTTTGCAGGATATTGCCTTCACAGGTTATATCGGCAAAATATGATATATGTTTAATTAAAAGCGCTTATACAAATGTCTAAAACCTTTAAATACAGCGGTTTAACGAAGTAATTTTTATTTCATCTCGTTGCCACTTTTAATGACGCTGATAATCCTTTGCAGGGTTAATAATTATTTATTCAGTTGTGCGATTCCCTTATTCACTTCTGACTGGAAGGGCTCGTCGCAAATATCTTTTCCATAACGTGCTGGTAATAAATAAAAAACTTTTTATTAACCTCAACAAAAATGCTGGTAATGACCCCAAAGAGTAATAGCGCCGCCTTAAAGTTGCATGTAACATACATGTTATATTTTTCAACTAAGGGTATCGATGATGAACTTCCGTGACCGCTCTTTAGGGGAACTGGCGCTGTCTGTCCCTCGCGCTTCCGCCCTGTTTCGTAAACACGATCTCGACTTCTGCTGCGGCGGCAGGCAGACGCTGTTAAAAGCAGCGACGCGCCAGAATCTGGATCTGGACGCGATTGAGGCCGAGCTGACCGCGCTTTCCGCCACGCCGCTGGAGAAAGCCTGGCGCAGCGCGCCGCTGCCGGAGATCATCGACCACATTATCGTGCGCTACCATGACCGCCACCGCGAGCAGCTCCCGGAGCTGATTCTGCAGGCAACAAAAGTTGAGCGCGTGCACGCCGCGAAAGCCTCGGTGCCGCGCGGGCTGACCAAATACCTGACGATGCTGCACGAGGAGCTGACCAGCCACATGATGAAAGAGGAACGCATTCTGTTCCCGATGATCAAACAGGGGATGGGGAGCCAGGCGGGCGGGCCGGTGAGCGTGATGGAGAGCGAGCATGACGAGGCGGGCGAACTGCTGGAAGTGATCAAGCACACCACCAATAACGTCATCCCGCCGGACGATGCCTGCACCACCTGGCGCGCGCTGTACAACGGCATCAATGAGATGATTGACGATCTGATGAACCACATCAGTCTGGAAAACAACGTTCTGTTCCCGCGTGCCCTCGCAGGCGAATAAAAAAAGGTGCCCGAGAGCACCCTGATTCATGGATGTTTACGGCCACCTTGCGTGGCCGTTTTTTTATTTTCCGATGCGCGCCAGACGTTTCTTGCCGATAAACCACCAGCACAGACCCAGCACGATAAACCACAGCGGCGTGACCATCAGCGCCTGACGGGTATCATCCTCCAGCGTCAGCAGCACGATAACGAACGCAAAGAACGCCATGCACACCCAGCTCATCACAATGCCCAGCGGCATCTTGTAGATGGATTTCGCGTGCAGTTCAGGACGCTTTTTGCGGTACACCAGGTAGGAACACATGATGATGGTCCAGACGAACATAAACAGGATCGCTGACACCGTGGTCACCATTGTGAACACCTTGATGACGTCCGGGATCAGGTAAATCAGCACCACGCCGCCCAGCAGGCAGATGCAGGAGAACGTCAGGCCGGTGGCCGGCACCGCACGCTTCGACAGGTTACCGAAGCTTTTCGGTGCCACGCCGTCCTGCGCCAGACCGTAGAGCATACGGCTGGTAGAAAACACGCCGCTGTTGGCGGATGACGCCGCGGAGGTCAGCACCACGAAGTTAATGATGCTCGCCGCCGCCGGCAGCCCCACCAGCATAAACAGCTCAACGAACGGGCTCTTGTCAGGCACCACCGAGCTCCACGGGGTCACCGACATAATCATGATCAGCGAGAAGACATAGAACATGATGATGCGGATCGGGATGGAGTTGATGGCGCGCGGCAGGGATTTCTCCGGATCTTTCGTCTCGGCGGCGGTAGTCCCCACCAGCTCAATCCCGACGAACGCAAACACCGCAATCTGGAAACCGGCAAAGAAGCCGCTGATACCTTTCGGGAACCAGCCGCCGTCATTCCACAGGTGGGCAAAGGAGGCCTCCACGCCGGCCGGTGACTGAAAGTGCATCAGCACCATCACCAGGCCGACCACAATCAGCGCCACAATGGCGACGATTTTGATCATCGCGAACCAGAACTCCATCTCACCGAACATTTTTACCGTGGCAAGGTTCAGGGAGAGCAGCACCACGATTACCGCCAGCGAGGCGATCCAGTCCGACAGGCCGGGGAACCAGAACTGGGCGTAAGCGGTTATCGCAACCACATCGGCCATACCGGTCACCACCCAGCAGAACCAGTAGGTCCAGCCGGTGAAATAACCTGCCCACGGGCCGAGCAGGTCGGCGGCAAAATCGCTGAAGGACTTATATTCCAGATTCGAGAGCAGCAGTTCGCCCATCGCGCGCATCACGAAGAACAGCATGAAGCCGATGATCATGTACACAAAGATGATCGACGGCCCGGCAAGACTGATGGTTTTCCCGGAGCCCATAAACAGCCCGGTACCAATCGCGCCGCCGATGGCAATAAGTTGAATGTGTCGGTTTGAGAGATTGCGGCGTAGCGATTGCTCACCCTGAGCCTTCGCTACCTCAGCCACTTTACCCTGATCTACCATGTTTTTTTCCTGTACCTGTCTGTGTTGTTCAGGCTCTGCTGGCCTGTCGTTGTATCCGGAGTTGGGGTGTCTGTCTGAAGCATGTCGATAGTAGGTAAGATTGGGCGAGATGAGTACTATGTTTTAAATATAATGTTAATTTTATGTTTAAATTGAGTGTCTAATCACTCTCGCAACGCGAAATAGCTCACAAAAATACCCTTAACCCGGCTATTTGCAAGATAAAATCGCGGTTTGCGGCGTAACAACAAATTAAAGGCGCTGCGGGGCGGATTTTTCCCTCGCCCGGGACGATAACGGGCGAGGGAAACGGGAGATTACAGGATCTCGAGCAGCTCGACTTCAAACACCAGGGTGCTGAACGGCGGAATGGAGGCACCCGCGCCGCGCTCGCCGTAGGCGAGGTTATGAGGGATAGTCAGTTCCCATTTGGAGCCAACCGGCATCAGCGTCAGGGCTTCGATCCAGCCAGCAATCACGCCGTTTACCGGGAATTCAGCCGGCTCGCCGCGTGCGACGGAGCTGTCGAATACGGTGCCGTCGATGAGTTTACCGGTGTAGTGAACGCGCACGCGGTCGGTACGCGCCGGGATAGCGCCTTCGCCCTGGGTCAGAACGCGGAACTGCAGACCGGTTTCGGTGCTGTTTACGCCTTCGCGCTCGCGGTTCTCTTCCAGATACTTCACGCCCTCTTCCGCCATTACCTGCTGGCGCTCGCGACGTACCGCGTCTGCACGCTCGTGGATTTCACGCAGCGCGCGATGTACTACATCAACCGGCACCGCGGGCTGATTCCCCTCAAGCGCATCACGCAGGCCTGCTACCAGCGCTTCCGGCTGCAGACCTTCGAGGCCAGATTCACGCAGCTGCTGACCGACCTGCAGACCGATACCGTAACTTGCTTGCGCTTCGACACTATCAAAAGAAGGGGTTGTCATGGGTTATCCTTTCATCGCGTTTATAAAAATAGCGGGCAGCATAACAGCCGCTGCCCGGTGGGTAAAACACTCTGCGTCAAAAGCCTGCCTGGACCCGCCGCTGACGAACAGTCTTAAAAATTGACCTCTGAGCGCGCAGGCGGTCACGAAAGCGGGCATTGCTACGGTCTTCAAGCAGTTAGCGATCTATAATGGCTTCATCACAGCGCGCCATTCAGGCCATTATCCTGAGCCTGAGCGCGGCTTTCTTTACGTCATGGATGAGCGGTCAGTGTGGCATAGCGCGCCGGACTGACGCCGTGGCGGTTAACCTGGCAGGAGGCGTTATGCCCGGGCGATTGAATCTGAAACCTACCCTGACGCGGATCTGGAACGCGCCGGATCGTGTCCGACTGATGGACCCGCTCCCGTCGCTGCACCGCAAAGGGATCATCATTGCGGCGCTGGTGGTGATCGCCGCCGTGCTCTGGCCTTCCCCGCGTCCGCAGCCCGAGCGCACGCCTGAGCCGCTAGCACTCGATCGGGACGTGATGCAGGCGCGGCCTGCGCCGGACACCACGAACGCGCCGCCAGCACAGCCGGCCCCCGCGCCGTTCCAGGAAAATGATATTGCCCAGCAGTGGCGCAGCTACCGGGTCGATTCCGGCAAAACCCTGGCGCAGCTGTTCCGCGATCATAATCTGCCTGCGGAAGACGTGTACGCGATGGCGAAGGTAGAGGGCGACGGCAAGCCGTTGAGTAATTTACAGAGCGGGCAGATGGTGCAGGTGCGGCAGAACGCCAACGGCGTGGTGACCGGGCTAACGGTGGAGATGGGCGAAGGGGTGCAGGCGCTGTTTACCCGTCAGCCGGACGGCAGCTTCCTGCGGGTGCGCTAGGTTAAGCGCGCCAGAAAAGCAAAACGCCGGCACAAGGCCGGCGTTTTTACCTGATTATCGCGCAGGGGCTGAATTACTCAGCAACCACGTTGATAGTCAGTTTAGCGAATACTTCGCTGTGAACCTGGAAGTCCACTTCGTGCTCGCCAGTGGTACGCAGAACGCCGTTCGGCAGACGAACTTCGCTCTTGGCAACATCAACGCCAGCTGCAGTAACAGCGTCAGCGATGTCGCGAGTACCGATGGAACCGAACAGTTTACCTTCGTCGCCTGCTTTAGACACGATGGTAACGGTTTCCAGTGCGTTGATCTTCGCAGCGCGCGCTTCAGCAGCGGACAGAACGTCAGCCAGTTTGGCTTCCAGTTCAGCACGACGTGCTTCGAAGAATTCAACATTTTTCTTGGTAGCAGGAACAGCTTTACCCTGTGGTACCAGGAAGTTACGAGCGTAACCCGCTTTAACGTTAACCTGATCACCCAGGCTACCCAGGTTTGCTACTTTATCAAGCAGAATAACTTGCATTACCTTATCCTCTCAAAGTCGTATTAATGGACCGTGACCGATTACTGATGACGATCAGTGTACGGCAGCAGGGACAGGTAGCGTGCGCGTTTGATAGCGCGAGCCAGCTGACGCTGATATTTTGCACGGGTACCGGTGATACGGCTTGGGACAATCTTACCGCTTTCGGTGATGTAGTTTTTCAGCGTAGCGATATCTTTATAGTCGATCTCTTGAACGCCTTCCGCGGTGAAACGGCAGAACTTGCGACGACGGAAATAACGTGCCATTTGGCTAGTCTCCAGAATCTATCAATTCAATCTGCTCGGCATGCAACACCATTTTGCTCAGACCATTTCGCGCCTTGTGGCAGCTAATGAAGCCCTGCACGGTGAGTTGCGTACCGACCGTTATACTGTGAGTAATGGCCTGGTTCTCGTGCCCGCTGATTATTACAGGCATCTGGCACCACGCCTGCCGGTGAAACCCGGCTTCCTCCTGCACTGAACGATGCTCAAGCACGAACTGGCAGTGTGGAATTCCTGATGGACTGACCTTTCGTAGGGGTGTCCTGCACACGGTGCCGGACAAAACCAGACGGTTGGCCATCAGAATTACTCTTCAGAATCCCCAGCATCTGCATCATCTGCGGTTTCGTTTGCGAAATCATCGCGACGCTCACGGCGCTCGTCTTTCGCTTTAACCATCGGAGATGCTTCGGTAACTGCGTTCTTGGTACGCATTACCATGCTACGGATAACGGCGTCGTTGAAGCGGAAGTTAGTTTCCAGCTCATCGATCGCTTCCTGCGGCGCTTCAACGTTCAGCAGAACGTAGTGTGCTTTGTGCAGTTTGTTGATCGGGTAAGCCAGCTGACGGCGGCCCCAGTCTTCCAGACGGTGGATCTTGCCTTCTGCACCAGTGATAGCAGCAGAGTAACGCTCGATCATGCCCGGAACCTGTTCGCTCTGGTCAGGATGGACCATAAAAACGATTTCGTAATGACGCATCGAATTGCTCCTTACGGATTATTCAGCCTCCTGTCTGGGTCAGCCGCGGCCCGTGGAGGCAAGGAACGTTGTTAAAGGGCGGCTGAAAAATTGACGCGTAATCATACTGGCGTTCCGGGGCGAACTCAAGGCGAATGATTAATTAATTCCGGCAATCCGTGAGAAGAACGCAACGCAGCCGTCCAGCGCCGCCGGCGTGATGCGGTGTTTAACCCCCGCTTCCCACTGCCAGCGCAGATTTTCGGCCAGCCCGGCGGTTTGCAGCGCCTGTTGCAGGCTGAAGGATTCCGTGGCGGGCACGACGTCATCCGCCTCGCCGTGCCAGAGAAACAGCGGGCGATGTGCCAGACGCTCCAGATTGCGCACCGCCTCGAAACGCGCGAGCGGCGCGACGATAGCCTCGAATTCCGCGCGTGCGCCGGGGCGGTGCCAGTCCACCGGCGGAAAGAGCGAGCGGGCAAGCGTGGTGTAATAGCCGGACCCCATCAGCGATGCCACCGCGTCAATCTCCGGATGCGCACTCATCAGGCCCAGCGCGGTCATTCCCCCCAGCGACGCGCCGGCAACATACAGCTGCCCGGGCTGAATCAGACCAGCCTCACGCAGACCAGCCGACAGCGGGGCGAATTCGCCAATATTTTGCTGGAGGATTTGCCAGAACTGCTGCGCACGGGCGGCCGCATCGCCGTCAAAGCGTGCCCCGTGCTGCGGCGCATCGGGCAAAATGGCGCGAAATCCCGCCTGGGCCAGCGCAACAGCAAAATAGCTGTAGACGGTTTTTGAGGAGCTGAAGCCGTGGTAAAACACCACCGTTGGCAACGCCGCTGTTTTCATACCCGCCGGAACCGCATGCAGCGTCTCAATGCTGGCAAACCGCTCGGTATACACTTCAATCATACCCACACCTCGCTATACTTTTTTTCTGTATGCCATGATGCTGCCTGGACCGCAACCGGTCACTCAGCGCAAACGCATCGCGTGGCGGCGGGTTACCAGAATAAAAAACGTGAAAAAGCGCGTCAGAGATAACAAAACAGGGATCATTCCCTCATCGTCAGCGCGCCTGCCACTACACTTAACCTCATCAGGAAACAAAACATGCACATTCGTCGGATGGTTATACCGGTGCTGGCACTGCTGTTAAGCGCCTGTTCCGTGCTGGAAGGTACGCCTCAGCCTGCCCCGCCGCTTACCGATGCGCCGCAGGAGATCCAGCGTAATCAGACCCAGGGTTTACAGCGCATGGGAACGGTCAGCGTGATGGTACAGGGCGCGCCGAGCGACAGTGAAGCTGCTCTGCACCAGAAGGCTGTCGCAGCCGGAGCAGACTACTACGTTATCGTGCTTAACGATGAAACGGTGGTGACGGGTCAGTGGTACGCGCAGGCCATTCTCTATCGTAAGTAGCGGTTTGCACGATATTTACACTGCTTTGCGCCGTTTTAGCGTTTCCTGTGCACAATAGTTTTCATGTCTGAAAAGGGATGGCCTGGCCTGCGAAGGAGTGCCCTGTCGTAACGGGGTAACGTAAATGGAGCTGACGATGAAACGATCTCTTGCCTTAACCACGCTGTTGTTATCAGTTGGACTTATTACCACCTCTGCCCAGTCGGCGGATCACGCCTGCGCCGACCGGGTCACCGGCCTGAATGAGATCGGACTGATTTCGGTAAATAATATTTTTGGCAGCGCGCAGGATGTGGAACGGATTATTGCCCTGAAGGCAGACGAACAGGGCGCTTCCTGGTATCGTATCGTGCAGATGCAGGAGAACCACAACCCCGATAACTGGCGGGTTCAGGCTATTATTTACGCATAAATCCGCTTTCTGATTATTACGTCACCGTTCTGCTTGACGTAATTGCCTAATCATTCAACTTACAATGATCCCGATCAACTAATTTACCTACGAAACAATTTCTTACATTTAACAGGTAAATGTTCCACGCCCGGTGCCGTTGAACGAGCCACCATTCGTTCGTTTACTTATTGGGCTATGTCATGATTAATTTTTTCCGGCACCTTGGACTGGGAGCGAAGCTCTCATTACTGACCGGCAGCACCGTCGCGGTACTGTTCCTGTTATTTACATGGACGTTAAGCCATCAGGCAAGCCAGCAGCTGGAAGCGCTGGCGCTTGAAGATCTCCATAACCAGACCACGGGTGTGGTGGATATGGCGGTGATGTTTGACAGCAGCCTCACGGAAGAGGTCGAAAGCTTTACCCGACTCTTTACCAGTTTCCTGCCCCAGCCGTTAAGTCGGGATGCCAGCGAAACGCGCACCATCAATAACTTTACCGTTCCGCTGCTGAAAGGCGGCGACGTGGCGCTGCACGAAAACAACACCATTCCGGACGACTTCCTGGCGCGCACCGGGGCGATTGCGACCCTGTTCGTGCGCAGCGGCGACGATTTCGTGCGCGTAGCGACCTCGCTGCGTAAAGAGGACGGCAGCCGTGCCATTGGCACCCTGCTCGACCACGCCAGCCCGGCGTTTGCGCCGGTGAATAAAGGCGAGGTCTATCGCGGCCTGGCGAAGCTGTTTGGCAAGCGCTACATCACGCAGTATCAGCCGGTGAAAGACGCCAGCGGCCAGACCATCGCCATTATCTTCGTCGGCGTGGATATCAGTAACTCCTGGCAGGTGATGCGCGACAAGATCCTCAGCCGTCGCCTGGGCGACAGCGGCCACTTCTACGTGCTGGATCGTTCGCCAGGAGCGAACAATGGCAAATTCCTGTTCCATGCCAAAGAGGAAGGTAAACGTCCGCAGTGGGCTGATGAGATTCAGCAGCGCATCATGACCGACGAATCCGGCACCTTTGAGATGGAAAAGCCGGACGGTCGCACCGCCATGCTCTCCTTTACCCATCTGCCGGGCTGGAACTGGGCAATTATCGGTGAAGTGGACAAAGTTTCCCTGCTCTCCGCCGTCAATACCATGCGTAACCAGTTCCTGATTGCCGGTCTGGTGATCTCCCTGCTGTTTGCCGCGCTGTTTGTGGTGATGATCCGCCGCTGGCTGACCACGCCGCTGCGCGAAGTGATCACGCTGGGTCAGAGCTATGCCGCCGGCGATCTGCGCGCCACCATCAACTCCAGCCGTAAAGATGAAGTGGGCGAGCTGATTCAGGCGATCAACGGCATCGGCAACGGCCTGCAGCAGATTGTGCACCAGGTGCGTGACGCTGCGGGCGAAATCAGCAGCGGTACTGATGCGCTGGCCGCCGACAGCGTGGAGATCAGCGAGCAGATCAACAAGCAGGCCAGCAGCGTCGAAGAAACCTCCGCCAGCATGGAGCAGATTGCCGCCACGGTGCAGCAGAATGCAGCGAATATGTCGCAGACCCAGCAGCTGGTAAATCAGGCCGCGCAGGCAGTGCATGAGGGTGGCGAAACCGTGGGCAACGCGGTAGCCACCATGAATGATATTCGCGGCGCTTCTCAGCGTATCGCCGATATTACCCATGTTATCGAATCCATTGCCTTCCAGACCAATATCCTCGCACTGAACGCCGCCGTCGAAGCGGCGCGCGCGGGTGAACACGGGAAAGGCTTTGCGGTCGTGGCCCAGGAAGTGCGCGCTCTGGCGGCTCGCAGCGCCAACGCGGTGAAAGAGATCGAGCAGCTTATCGCCGATACCCTGACCAAAGTGGGCGAAGGCCATGCCCTGTCGGAGCAGACGCGCAACGCGATGGATACCATCATCACCCACATCGATCAGATCGATCAGCTGGTGACCGAGATCAACCACGCCTCGCACGAGCAGTCGGCAGGTATTGGCCAGGTGAACATCGCCATGAGCCAGATTGGTGAAGCGACGCACATCAACGCCGAGCGCGTCTCACGCAGCGAGCAGACGTCCCAGACCCTGCGCGAGAAGGGGCACCATCTGAACGAACTGGTGAGCATTTTCCGCCTTTAAGCGGGATTAGCCCACCCCGCCGGTGGCGCGTAACAGCAGGTCATCCAGCACCTGGGTGTTAATCAGCGTGTCACCGCGCGGATCGAGCATCATGCGGCACCAGGCTTCCGCCAGCGGCGGAGAGAGGTGCCGCAGCAGCTGCGCCCCGCTGGCAAGGTGCGCAAGCTGGCGTGTGATGTCGCGCGCCTGCGCTTCATGGGGCTTACGCAGCCGCTGCTGTAGCTGACGCCAGGCCCGGTCGAAATGCCGGTCCTGGCCCTTTACCTCATCAAACTCCGCACTGAGCATCTCCAGCACTCCTGGCTGCTTCGCCAGCACCCGCAGGACATCCAGCGACATAATATTCCCGGCCCCTTCCCAGATGCTGTTCACCGGCATTTCCCGGTAGAGCCGCGGCAGCTCGCTCTCTTCGCAGTAGCCGCTGCCACCGAGGATCTCCATCGCTTCAGCAACAAAAGGAATGCCCGCTTTGCAGACGGAAAACTTCGCCGCCGGGGTAAACAGGCGGCAGAATGCGGCTTCCCGCGCGTCGCTGCGCTGCTCCCAGGCGCGAGCGAGACGAAACAGAAACGCCGTCTGCCCCTCCAGTTGCAACGCCATGCGGCCCGTCTGCTGGCGCATCAGCGGCTGGTCGATGAGGTTTTTGCCGAACGCCTGGCGCTGATGGGCGTGATACAGCGCCACCGACAGCGCGCGCCGCATCATGCCGTGACTGGCCAGAGCGCAGTCGAGCCGCGTCATGCCCGCCATTTTCAGGATCTGGCGAACCCCTTCCCCCTCTTCGCCGATAAGCCAGGCGACGGCGTCGTGAAACTCCACTTCGCTGCTGGCGTTCGAGCGATTGCCGAGCTTGTCTTTGAGCCGCTCCAGCCGTACCGCATTGCGCTGCCCGTCCGGCAGAAAGCGCGGCAGAAAGAAGCAGGACAGCCCGCCGTTTGCCTGAGCCAGCACCAGATGCGCGTCGCTCTGCGGCACCGAGAAAAACCACTTGTGCCCTACCAGCCGGTACGCCTCACCGGGGCCACGACGCTCCAGCGGCTCCGCCCGGGTGGTATTGCTCAGCACGTCCGAACCGCCCTGTTTCTCGGTCATGCCCATGCCGATCAGCAGGCCGCGCTTCTGGCTGCCGGGCTGAAGATGGGCATCGTAGCGGTCGCTGAGCAGCGGTTTCAGCCACGGGCGGAACGGCGCCGGCAGCGCCTGGGTGAGCAGCGGCGTGGCGGCGAAGGTCATGGTGATCGGGCAGAGCGTTCCCGCTTCCACCTGAGCATGGAGCATAAAGCGGGCGCAGCGGGCGACAAACGAGCCGATGCGGGCTTCCTCCTGCCAGGGCAGATTGTGCACCCGGTTGGCGCACAATCCCTGCATCAGCAGATGCCAGGCGGGGTGAAAACGCACATCGTCGAGCCGCTCGCCGGTGGCATCGTAGCGCAGCAGTTCTGGTGGGTTAGCGTTGGCGAGTCGCCCCAGCTCCAGCGACTCGGCGGTGCCGAGCTGCTGACCGATACTGGCGAGCAGTTCGGCGTCCCACTGTGCGTTTTCGCGGTTTACTGCCTCGCGCAGCGGGATATCAGAGAGAAAAAGATTGCTGTTGTTAAGGGCGGCAACCTGATTAAACACGGTATGGGTTTGCCAGCGCATTGTGAGTCCCTCCCGAAGTGGCAACGCCACTAAGTATGGACAGCGCCAGCCTCACTGCGCCGGGGTAACGTCACAAAAAAGGGAATTCGCTAGCCGGCGATGTAGTGCGGCACAAACCGCGAAGTGTCTTTGGTCACCAGCGAGGCGTCTTCGCGCAGGCCGATGCCCGCCGCCTCGTCGCCCACCAGCCAGCTGCCGATAAGCGTATAGCTGTCGCCAAAGCGCGGCAGCGGTGCGAACGCCTGATAGATCATCGGCTCGTGACCGTAATCGCCCTGCACGTCCTCAACGATGCGATGGCCCCGGTCATAGACCGTGACGTTGCCGCCCTCGCGAGAAAACAGCGGCTTGCGCACGTAGCCGCGATACGCCTCCAGCGCTGAGCTCGGCGGCGCGTCGTCAGCAAACCAGGCAGGGAGCAGATTGGGATGGTCAGGGAAATGCTGCCACAGCAGCGGCAGCAGCCCTTTATTGCTGAGAATGCTTTTCCACAGCGGCTCGTACCAGCGTTCAGCGCGCTTGCGCAGCAGCGGGCCGTAGTCGTCGCGCATCATCCACTCCAGCGGATAGAGCTTAAACGCCTGGGTAATGACCCGGTTCTGCTCGTCGGTCAGCAGCCCGCCGGTGCCAAGCCCGATATCCTCGATGAACAAAAAGCGCGTCTCCAGCCCGGCCTGGCGCGCGCAGTCCTCCAGATACAGCACCGTGCCGCGATCCTCTGCCGATTCCTGACAGCAGGAAAAATAGAGCGGCTCGGCAGTAGCAATGGCAGCGAAGCGGGCAATCAGCTTCTCCTGCAGGGAGTTGAACTGATCGGCATCGCGCGGGATCAGGCCGTGTCGGCGGGCATCCATCAGCCACAGCCACTGGAAATATGCGGATTCATACAGCGAGGTAGGGGTATCGGCGTTGTACTCCAGGAGCTTCACCGGCCCGCTGCCGCTCCAGACAAAATCCATGCGGCCATACAGCGACGGATCGCGCTCGTGCCAGCTGCGGGCGATAGCGTCCCAGTAGAGCTCCGGGATGGCAAGACGCGTCATCATCGCCTCGTCGCGCACAGCGCGGTCAACGATCTCAAGGCACATCTCATGCAGCGTTTCGGTGGGCGTTTCTATCTGGGTTTCTATCTGCTGAAGCGTAAACCGGTAGGCGCGGCTCTCATCCCAGTAAATTTCATTATCGATGATGTGAAAATTGAAGCCGTGTTCACGGGCAATGCGTTCGAGGCCGGGGCGCACCGGCACATTATGGCGAAGCATTTAGCCTCCGAAGCTGTGGTGCGCGCTGGCGCGACCAAAGCCCCCGCGGGACAGGGTATCGGCGGTTTTACTGGCGTAGCCATTGACGCTGCCGGGCGATTGCGAACGCCAGGTATAGCGGCCCTGCGTATCGCGCCAGGCCGGACGGGAAGAGTAGTAATGACTGCCGCTGGAGTAGTACGTTGAGCCGGTATAGCCCGACCCGCTCTGGCTGCTCTGCTCCTCCTGCTCGCGCTGCGCCAGCAGGAATCCCGCCATCACCGGCACCCAGGTTTTGCGCTCGGCGTTGTAGTTGCAGTTCTGATAGCTGTTGAAGCACTGCTCCCAGCTCATCGGGGAAGGAATGCCCTTCTCGAACTCCCGGCGCGCATTTTCCCAGGCGGTGTTACACACCTCCAGCGGATGATCGTCGGCGTGGCAGGCTTCTGGTGAGCCATAGTAGAGGCCGTCGCCGTCGTTGGCATTAGCCTCGTCGCTGTTGCCGCGCAGCACGAAAAAGGCGGCACCGCCCATAATCGCGAGGGTGAGAATGGTGGGGCCTTTGCGTTTTTTCTCCCACGACCCCTTTTCGAGGTCGGATGCCCGCATTATCGGGCTGGGGAGATTCCTTTTTTTGCGCGTCTTCCTTGCTGCCGCCATGCTTATCCCTGTGTTGTGTTTACCATGTCATGCATGCCGCATTGAGAATACCGCCGGCGATGGACGCTGCGCCCATGAAGATGCCAGCAGCAAGATTGCGGTTGATGATTTTTTCACTCAGCTTCGGCATATACATCAGCACGCCGCCGTAGATTATAAGCTGAACCACCAGCGCGATCGCCCCCCAAATCAGATAGTCGACAATGCTGACGGAGTTCACTGCGGCGCTGGCAAGAGGGATCACATAACCGATAATCGCGCCGCTGAGGGTCACCGCCGCCGCGCTGTTATTGTCTTTAATCAGCTGCCACTCGTTGTGCGGCGTGATGCGGGTGTAGATAAACATAAAGCAGTTGATCATCGCCAGACCGATAAAAAAGTAGGCGGCGAACGCCATTAATCCATGAAATGTCTGCACGTTCCTGTCTCCCGAGGCGGTAAATTTTATGGGTTTGCAGGGGCAACTCCCTGTGGCGCTTATAGTAGCAGCCCGCCTGGATATCCACGCCGGGCTGATAAAACTTTACACTGGGTGCGCAGGCATAAAAAAGCCACCCCGCAGGATGGCGTTTTCAGGCCGTTGCGCTTAACCGCGCTGGCGTACCGCTTCGAACAGGCAGATGCCGGTGGCGACCGAGACGTTCAGCGAGGAGACGCTGCCCGCCATCGGAATGCTGATCAGCTCGTCGCAGTGTTCGCGGGTCAGGCGGCGCATACCTTCCCCTTCCGCGCCCATCACCAGCGCCATGCGGCCGGTCATTTTGCTCTGGAACAAGGTATGATCGGCTTCACCGGCGGTACCGACGATCCAGATGTTCTCTTCCTGCAGCAGACGCATGGTGCGCGCCAGGTTGGTAACACGGATCAGCGGCACGTTTTCCGCTGCGCCACAGGCCACTTTCTTCGCGGTGGCATTGAGCTGAGCGGATTTGTCTTTCGGTACGATCACCGCGTGCACGCCGGCGGCATCAGCGCTGCGCAGGCAGGCACCGAGGTTGTGCGGATCGGTAACCCCGTCGAGGATCAGGAAGAACGGGTTATCGAGTTCAGCGATCAGATCCGGCAGATCGTTCTCCTGGTACTGACGACCCGGCTTCACGCGCGCAATAATTCCCTGATGCACCGCCCCTTCGCTCTTCTCGTCGAGCCACTGACGGTTGGCGACCTGAATTACCACGCCCTGGGCTTCCAGCGCGTGGATAAGCGGCAGCAGACGTTTATCTTCGCGGCCTTTCAGAATAAACACTTCCTGAAAGCGCTCCGGCGCACGTTCCAGCAGGGCCTGCACCGCGTGGATGCCGTAAATCATTTCACTCATGAAAATACTCGTATTAACTCTGTTATTGGTTTACTCCCGGGGGCGCACCTGAGGCACGCCGCCGGGAGAAGATACTCAGTCGGTCGCTTTCTTGCGCGACCCGCGTTTCGCTTTGGTCGCGGCGGCAATCTTCTGTGATTTCGCCGACGGTTTTTTACTGCTTCTTGCCGGTTTGTCGCTCTTTTCCGGGTGGGCAGCACTCTCTTTCTTCACCTTGCCTCTGCCCTTCTCGCTGCGAAACGCGCTGTCCGGCTCAAAGTTGGTTTTTTTGCCTGCCTGACGACGGCCACCGCTTTTACCACCGGGCGCTTTTTTCCCGCGTTCACGTTCGGTTTTACCGACGTTGCGCGGCGCGCGCTGGCTGGAGATGAGCGTGAAGTCGATCTTACGCTCGTCCATGTTGACGGCTTCGACGCGCACTTCCACGCGGTCGCCGAGGCGGTAGGTCTGGCCGCCGGATTCGCCAATCAGACGCTGGCCCACCTGGTCGAAACGGTAGTAGTCGTTGTCGAGCGAGGAGACGTGCACCAGACCGTCGATAAACAGCTCGTTAAGACGCACAAAGAACCCGAAGCCGGTAACGCTGGCAATAACGCCGTTAAACACCTGGCCCACCTGGTCCTGCATAAAGTCGCACTTCAGCCAGTCGGCAACGTCGCGGGTCGCTTCGTCGGCGCGACGCTCGGTCAGGGAGCAGTGCTGCCCCAACTGAAGCATCTCTTCCATGCTGTAGTGCCAGCCGCCGCTCTCGGTGCTGTTGCCTTTGTGGCCCTGCTCTTTCGCCAGCAGATATTTGATGGCGCGGTGCAGCAGCAGGTCCGGGTAACGGCGGATCGGCGACGTGAAGTGCGCGTAGTGCTGAAGCGCAAGGCCGAAGTGACCGCGGTTTTCCGGATCGTAGATCGCCTGTTTCATGGAGCGCAGCAGCATGGTTTGCAGCATTTCATGGTCCGGACGCCCGGCGATGGACTCCAGCAGCTGCGCGTAGTCGCGCGGCTCCGGCTTGTTGCCGCCCGGCAGCTCCAGGCCCAGCTCAGCCAGTACGGTGCGGAACGAGGTAATTGCTTCGTTGGTCGGGCGGTCGTGAATACGGAACAGCGCCGGCTCTTCTGCTTTCTCCACGAAGCGTGCGGCGGAGATGTTCGCCAGGATCATGCACTCTTCGATAAGCTTGTGCGCATCGTTACGCTGGGTCTGCTCGATACGCTCAATGCGGCGCTCGGCGTTGAAGATAAACTTCGCTTCTTCGCTTTCGAAGGAGATGCCGCCGCGCTGGGTGCGCGCCTGCTCCAGCGCTTTATACAGGCTGTGCAGCTCTTCGATAGGCTTCACCAGCGGCGCGTACTGCTGACGCAGATCCTGGTCGCCCAGCAGCATCTGCCAGACTTTGTTATAGGTCAGACGCGCGTGAGAGCTCATCACCGCTTCGTAGAAGCGAGAGCCGGTCAGACGTCCACCGACGGAGATGGTCATTTCACAGACCATACACAGACGGTCAACCTGCGGGTTGAGCGAGCACAGACCGTTGGAGAGCACTTCCGGCAGCATCGGGATCACCTGCGACGGGAAGTAGACCGACGTACCGCGGTTACGCGCTTCGTTGTCCAGCGGGGTTGGCGGACGCACGTAGTAGCTCACATCAGCAATCGCTACCCACAGGCGCCAGCCGCCGCCGCGTTTCTTCTCGCAGTAAACTGCGTCATCGAAGTCACGGGCGTCTTCGCCGTCGATGGTGACCAGCGGCAGTTTGCGCAGGTCAACACGGCCGATCTTCGCCTCTTCCGGCACTTCTTCTTTCAGGGAAGCAATCTGCTGTTCGACCGCTTCCGGCCAGACGTAAGGGATTTCATGGGTGCGCAGCGCCATATCGACCGCCATGCCGGTGCCCATGTTGTCGCCCAGCACTTCCACAATCTTACCTACCGCTTTGGTGCGGCGGGTCGGACGCTGGGTCAGCTCGACCACTACCACGAAGCCCATGCGCGCGCCGTTAATCTCTTCTGGCGGGATCAGGATGTCGAAGCTCAGGCGGCTGTCGTCCGGTACCACAAAGCCGACGCCCGCGTCGGTGAAGTAGCGGCCAACGATCTGGCTCATTTTCGGTTCCAGCACGCGTACCACGCGCCCTTCGCGGCGGCCTTTACGATCTGCGCCCAGCGGCTGCGCCAGCACCACGTCGCCGTGAATGCAGGTTTTCATCTGTTCGCTGGAGAGATACAGGTCGTCCTTGCGGCCTTCCACACGCAGGAAGCCGAAGCCATCGCGGTGACCAATGACGGTCCCCTTGAGCAGATCAAGGCGCTCCGGCAGGGCGTAGCACTGGCGGCGGGTAAAGACGAGCTGACCGTCGCGCTCCATAGCGCGTAAGCGGCGGCGCAGCGCTTCCTGCTGCTCTTCGCCTTCAATGCCCAGCTCAACAGCCAGCTCATCCCGACTGGCGGGTTTTTCACGCCGGGTTAAGTGTTCAAGGATGAATTCCCGGCTCGGGATAGGGTTGGAATACTTTTCGGCTTCTCGTTCCTGAAAAGGATCTTGTGACATATCGGTTCCTCCGTTGTCATTTCTGGTGGAATTACCCGTCGTTTCAGGCTGTTGGCTTCTGTGTGCACCTTCAGACATAGTTATCTATGCCGTAAGGATCGTCCAGTCAATGCTGTGACGCAGCCTGAAATCCGCGGATATTTATTCCACCAGCAGTAATTTATAAAGCGGCTGGTTTTGATCGACCATGTCCGCAAGGGTGTAGTTGTCCAGTTCCTGGAGGAAGCTTTGTACCGCTTTTGCCAGCACCTGCTTAAGACGGCAGGCGGGCGTGATGTGACAAAACTCGCTACTACAATTCACCAGCGCCAGCGGTTCGAGCTCACGAACCACATCGCCGATACAGATTTCATGTGCTGGTTTACCCAGCCGGATACCGCCGTTTTTTCCGCGTACTGCGGCCACATAGCCTGAACGGCTCAGTTGATTGATTATTTTCACCATGTGATTGCGTGACACACCGTACACGCTGGTCACTTCGGAAATGCTGGTCATGCGCCCCTCGGGCAGCGATGCCATGTAAATCAGTGCTCGCAAACCGAAATCGGTAAAACTCGTTAACTGCACATCAACCTCAGACTATGGGAAATAACGCGGTCGCCCTCGGGCGACATACCCTTAATGATTTGGATTACAGGAAAATGACACCGCCGCGCTTAAGGTGACCATTTCTATCATCGCCTGCGATACGGTCTGAACCCGGATGGATAAAGGGTATGTATCATATTGATGATAAACCAGCCAGCTATGGAGCCGCTAATTTATTTGCGCTTCGTCGGGGTGAGAAAACGGCGTGAAATCAGTGGAAGAGGCAAAGCAGGATAGCATAAAAGTAACAAGGGGCGCATAGCGCGCCCCTCAATGATTATGCGTCGAACGGGTCGCGCAGGATCATGGTTTCTGAACGGTCCGGGCCGGTTGAAATAATATCAACAGGCACGCCGGTCAGCTCTTCGATACGCGTGATATAGTTCAGCGCTGCCTGCGGCAGGCCACTGCGCGTTTTCACGCCGAAGGTGGTTTCAGACCAGCCCGGCATGGTTTCGTAGATCGGCTCGATGCCTTCCCAGTCGTCCGCCGCCATCGGGGTGGTGGTGACTTCACGGCCATCCGGCATACGGTAACCGACGCAGATTTTCACCTCTTTCAGGCCATCCAGCACGTCCAGCTTGGTAAGGCAGAAGCCTGACAGGGAGTTGATCTGCACCGCGCGACGCACCGCAACCGCATCCAGCCAGCCGGTACGACGACGACGACCGGTAGTGGCACCGAACTCGTTACCCTGCTTGCACAGGAACTCACCGATATCGTCGAACAGCTCGGTCGGGAACGGACCGGCGCCAACGCGGGTAGAGTAAGCCTTGATGATGCCCAGCACGTAATCCACATAGCGCGGACCAATACCGGAACCGGTCGCCACGCCACCGGCGGTGGTGTTGGAAGAGGTCACATACGGATAAGTACCGTGGTCGATGTCGAGCAGGGTACCCTGCGCGCCTTCGAACATGATGAAATCGCCGCGCTGACGAGCCTGATCCAGCAGGTCAGAAACGTCCACTACCATCGCGGTCAGGATGTCGGCGATAGCCATCACGTCATCCAGCACTTTCTGGTAGTCAACGGCGTCAACTTTATAGAAGTTCACCAGCTGGAAGTTATGATATTCCATCACTTCTTTCAGCTTGTCAGCGAAGGTGGCTTTGTCGAACAGGTCGCCAACGCGCAGGCCGCGACGGGCCACTTTATCTTCATAAGCCGGACCGATACCACGACCGGTGGTACCAATCGCTTTCGCGCCGCGTGCTTTTTCACGCGCCACATCGAGGGCGACGTGATAATCAAGGATCAGCGGGCAGGCTTCAGATAACAGCAGACGTTCACGAACCGGGATACCGCGGTCTTCCAGTTCCTTCATCTCTTTCATCAGCGCAGCTGGCGACAGCACTACACCATTACCAATGATGCTGGTGACGTTATCGCGAAGAATTCCTGAGGGGATAAGATGGAGAACGGTTTTTTCACCGTTGATTACGAGAGTATGGCCTGCGTTGTGACCACCCTGGTAGCGCACAACATATTTAGCCCTTTCAGTCAGGAGATCGACGATCTTCCCTTTACCTTCGTCACCCCATTGGGTGCCCAGTACGACGACGTTGTTACCCATTTTTCAAAATCACCGTTTGCTTAAAAAAGGATTCTACCATCGGTTTTCATGATGATCAGCACTTTTAGACAACTAAAATCGGCGATAAACCCAGACTTGTGCTCAGTTAATCGTTTTCGTCAACATGTAGTAGATCACCACGCCTGCAACCACAAGACCGCCGCCAAAGCGACGCAAAAGCATATCCGGTTGCTGGCTAATGCTGAGCACCATTCGTCTCCACAGGCGCGGAAACAGCAGCGGCCCAAGACCTTCCAGCACCAGAACCAGGGCGAGCGCCAGCCAGATTGTTGAATTCATTGGATGTTCCTCTATACCAGGTTGCTGCGCAGCATACCTGAAGCGCTTTGCCGGAGGCCAGAAAAAGAAAACCACCCGCCGGTAAACCGGAGCGGGTGGTTTCGTTATGCCTGACGCGGGATCAGCGAGTGCTGTTGCCCGGCGACTTCATAAAGCGGAAGAAATCGCTGTCCGGGCTGAGTACCATCACGTCCTGATTGCTCTGGAAGCTGCCTTCGTAAGCACGCAGGCTACGGATAAAGGCGTAGAAGTCCGGATCCTGGCTGAACGCGTCAGCGAACAGTTTCGCCGCTTCGGCATCACCTTCACCACGCAGGATCAGCGCCTGGCGCTCGGACTCTGCCAGCGTGCGGGTGACTTCATAGTCTGCCGCCGCGCGCAGTTTCTCCGCTTCTTCCTGACCCTGTGAACGGTGACGACGCGCTACCGCTTCACGCTCGGCGCGCATACGGCTGAAGATCGCTTCGGACACTTCGGTCGGCAGGTTGATCTGCTTGATACGCACATCCACCACTTCAATACCTAACGCTGCCATGCTGTTCGGGTTCACCACCGGGATTTTACCGTTGGTTTCCGCCGCTACGCGCTCGGCGGCTTTAGCAATAGCGTCGTCCGCTGCCGGGGTTTCCACTTCGTCTTCGGTGCCGGCAGAACCGGAGTTCAGCGCCTCGCGCACTTCAGAGGTCAGACGGCCACGGGAGTCGGTAACGATGTCTTTCACATCCAGACGCCCGATTTCTGAACGCAGACGGTCAGAGAACTTACGCTTCAGCAGCACTTCGGCCTGGGAGATGTCGCCACCGCCGGTTGCCAGGTAGTAACGGCTGAAGTCGCTGATGCGCCACTTGATGTAGGAATCGACGATCAGGTCTTTCTTTTCTTTGGTCACAAAGCGATCGGCCTGGTTATCCATGGTCTGGATACGCGCATCAAGGGTCTTCACTGATTCAATCAGTGGGATCTTGAAGTGCAGGCCCGGCTCGTACACCTGCGGCTTGTTGTCTTCATCACGCACCACCTTGCTGAACTGCAGGGTAATACCGCGCTCGCCCTCTTTCACCACGAAAATCGAGCTATAGAGCACGACCAGCACGATGATAATTATCGCAATAACTGACTTCCTCATCGTTTATTCCCCTGGGCGTTGGTAGTCGTTACGCTGCGCGTTGGCGCGGCGTTGGTCCATGATATCGGCATTCGATGATGACGATGATGTGCTGCTGGCGCGGTTGCTACCGGTATTTGATGAAGCCGGCGGCAGACGCAGCAGAGAGTTATCACCGCTGTTATCATTTTTTGCAGCCGGAGCCGCATTGCCTTTCAGCATCTGGTCGAGCGGAAGCACCATCAGGTTGCCGCCTTTATCGTTGACCAGCACTTTACGGGTATGGCTCAGCACGCGTTCCATGGTTTCAATGTAGAGACGCTCACGGGTGATTTCCGGTGCCGCTTTATACTCCGGCAGGATTTTAGCGAAGCGCGCTACTTCACCCTGCGCTTCCAGCACGGTCTGGGTCTTATACGCACGCGCTTCTTCAAGAATACGCTGCGCCTGACCGTTAGCCCGCGGCTGAACTTCGTTGCTGTAAGCTTCTGCCTCACGGATGTACTGCTGCTCGTTTTCACGGGCGGCAATGGCGTCATCGAATGCGGCCTTCACCTCTTCCGGCGGACGGGCTGCCTGGAAGTTGACGTCCAGCAGGGTGATACCCATGTTGTACGGCTTAATGGTCTCTTCCAGTTCACGCTGGGTATCGCTACGAATAACGGTACGGCCTTCGGTCAGGATGCGATCCATGGTGTATTTACCGATAACGCCACGCAGCGCGCTGTCGGTAGCCTGACGCAGGCTGTCGTCGGCGCTGGTTACGCTGAACAGATAATGACGCGGATCGGTAACGCGGTACTGCACGTTCATCTCCACACGCACCACGTTTTCGTCCGAGGTCAGCATCACGCCTGAGGCGGCCAGCTCGCGGACGGACTCAACGTTCACCGCAACCACATCGTCGATAAACGTCGGCTTCCAGTTCAGACCCGGCTCAACCAGACGGTTGAACTCGCCGAAACGGGTAACCACACCGCGCTCGGCTTCTTTAATGGTATAGAACCCGCTGGCTGCCCAGATAATCACAGCCGCGGCGGCGGCGATAGTGACAATACGCCCGCCCATATGGTTACGCGGCCCCTGCGGTGCGCTACCGTTATTGTCGCCTGAACCTTTACCACCGCCGAAACCACCGAGCTTTTTGCTCAGCTTACGGAAGATATCATCCAGATCGGGCGGCCCTTGTTCACGTCCACCCTTATTTCCCCCAGAGTTGCCGCCTGGTTTGCTGCTTCCCCACGGGTCGCGGTCCTGTCCGTTATTACCGGGCTGATTCCACGCCATGTTTATGCTCCATAATTGTTGTGCGGTGATATACCCGACATCTTTTGGGTACCCCCCAGAGAGGGGAAAATTCTTCAGGCAGCCAGCCGGTCAGATAACGTAATCCACCAGGGCTGGTTCTTGTTTACAGAGACGACGCCAGTCAACTACCGGCATACGGATCTGTATGCCAACGCTGCCGTCCTCTTCCATCCACTCTTTTTCTATCGCCTGAAGCTGATAAAAACGGCTCCGCAGACGCCCGGCATCCGGTGGCAGGCGCAGCGTGTGCTGCGCGATTTCACCTGACAGCCGTTCCGTCAGAGCCTGGAAAAGCAGTGGCACTCCCTCACCCGTCTGCGCAGAAAGCCAGACGCGTATGGGCTTGTTCTCTTCATCACGGTCGATGCGCGGCTGGAAATCCTCCAGCGCGTCGATCTTGTTCATTACCAGTAACGTCGGGATCTCGTTAGCATCGATCTCTTCGAGCACGATATTCACCGCGTCGATGTTTTCCTGCATGCGAACGTCCGCCGCGTCGATAACGTGCAGCAGCAGCGTCGCCTGACGCGTCTCCTGCAGGGTCGCTTTAAATGCCGCAACCAGGTCATGCGGCAGATGACGGATAAACCCTACGGTATCGGCAAGCACCGTTTCACCGACGTCGGCGACGTCGATGCGGCGAAGCGTCGGGTCGAGCGTGGCGAACAGCTGGTCCGCCGCATAGACGCGGGCTTCGGTTATCTGGTTAAACAGGGTGGATTTACCGGCGTTGGTGTAGCCCACCAGCGAGACGGTTGGCACATCGGCTTTGGTTCGTGACCGGCGCCCCTGTTCTCGTTGTTTTTCTACCTTCTCAAGGCGCGAGAGGATTTGCATGATTCGGTTGCGCAGCAGGCGACGGTCGGTTTCCAGCTGGGTTTCACCGGGGCCGCGCAGACCAATCCCGCCTTTCTGACGCTCAAGGTGGGTCCAGCCACGCACAAGGCGGGTGGCGAGATGGCGCAGCTGCGCAAGCTCAACCTGCAGCTTCCCTTCATGGGTGCGGGCACGCTGAGCAAAAATATCAAGGATCAGGCCAGTGCGGTCGATAACGCGGCACTCGCATAAACGCTCAAGGTTACGTTCCTGAGCAGGTGTCAACGCATGGTCAAAAAGCACGACTGATGCCCCAGTGGCTTTTACTGCATCGGCAATTTCGACTGCCTTACCTTCACCAACAAAATACTTGGGGTGCGGTGCTTTGCGGCTACCGGTAACCACCTGCAACGTTTCGACACCAGCGGAAGAAACCAGAGATTCAAACTCCTGGAGGTCTTCCATGTCTTTATCTTGCGTAAAATAGATGTGTACCAGCACCGCCTGCTCACCGGCATCATAACGGTCAAACAAGCGTAAACCCTCATAAAATACCAGCGGGGAACACAGCTGAACTGGTTCCCCGACATGGAACAACAGCCGTCAGCCTTACTCGGCGTCTTCGCTGTCTTGCTGCGGCGCAGCACTACCCTGCGCGTTGCTACCGTGATGGTAGTTATTGTTGGAACCGCCGCCGGTGTTATTGCTGTGATGAGAGACCGGACGAGACGGAACAACAGTAGAAATGGCGTGCTTATAGACCATCTGGCTCACTGTGTTTTTCAACAGGATCACAAACTGATCGAAAGACTCAATCTGACCTTGCAGCTTAATACCATTCACCAAATAAATAGAAACTGGAACACGTTCGCGACGCAGTGCGTTCAAGAACGGATCTTGTAAAGATTGCCCCTTAGCCATTCTATCTTTTCCTTATATGCTTGTTTTGTACTTAGAACCATGTGGTCCTGAAAACTACCTAAAATCCGCGCAATACGAGTTGATTGTACACATTTAGTGTTGCCCGGCGCCAACAACCTGAAGAACGCTGTCGAGAGCCTGCTGAGGCTGTTCACTGTCTAACCAGTGCACCTCTTTCCAGCCTCGCAGCCAGGTCATCTGGCGCTTCGCCAACTGCCTCGTGGCGCAAATACCTCGATAAACCATTTCATCGTGTGATATTTCACCTTCCAGATAAGACCACATCTGTCGGTAACCCACACAACGAACGGAAGGCATCTCCGTATGCAAATCTCCGCGAGCAAAAAGCGCCCGCACTTCAGCTTCAAAATCTGAAGCTAACATCTGATGAAAACGCTGCTCAATTCGTTGATGGAGCAGTTCACGGCTCGCCGGGGCGATGGCGAACTGATGCACCTGGTAAGGCAGAGCGTCTCCTGACGTTTGCGTCAGATCCGTTAAAGTTTTACCCGAAATGAAAAAAACTTCCAGTGCCCGGGAAAGCCTTTGCGGATCATTTGGATGAATCCGTGCTGCCGCAACCGGGTCAATTGACTGGAGTTGCTGGTGCAGTACGTCCCATCCCTGCTCTGCCGCCTGTTGTTCGATTTTAGCCCTGACCTCCGGGTCTGCCGACGGCAACGGCGACAACCCTTCGAGTAACGCTTTGAAGTACAACATGGTTCCGCCCACCAGCAGTGGGATTCTCCCGGCTGCGGTGATCTCTGCCATCTCAGCCAGTGCATCGCGGCGGAAATCGGCGGCGGAATAGGCCTGCGCCGGGTCGAGGATATCCAACAGCCGGTGCGGCGCCTGCGCCTGCTCCTCGGCGGTCGGCTTCGCGGTGCCGACGTCCATTCCCTTGTAGATAAGGGCGGAGTCTACGCTAATCAACTCTACCGGTAATGTTTTCCGCAGGTTTATCGCCAGCGCTGTCTTACCCGAGGCCGTCGGCCCCATCAAAAAAATTGCCTGTGGCAGGCCAGTCTTGCTTACTTCAGTCATGGTTCAGGGCTTTCATCGCCGGATGTAAATCAACAGGTTGTAACAAACCACCAGGCGGTGACTTCACCAGTTGCGGACACAGTCGCTCAAGTTCAGCCAGTAAGGAGATAGCCTGGGCCATGTTCCACTGCTGGTGTTCACTTGCCAGATGACGTGCCAGCCATTGGGCGACGTCCTCTTCTCGCGACTCTGTCTGCTGCGCCAGGTAGCCTATCAGTTCAGGAATCAAGATTTGTAAATTTTGTTGGCGTAAGGGTAAAGGCACCGCCCGAATCGTCACATGTTGCGAGTCAGTTAACAGTTCGATACCCATTTTTGCCAGCAGTGCCTGGGTCTGCGCCACCGTTTTCAGCTCCTGCGGCCCCACTTTCAGACGAACCGGAATCAGCAGCGGCTGCGCGCAGAGCTTTTCGCTGCCCGGCACCAGCTGCGCTTGTCTGAGCCAGCGCTCCGCCACCGGCAGCGCCAGCAGCGCCAGCGCGGATTCGCGTTCCATCAGGGCAAAATTCGGCTCAAGAATGGTGAGTACACGCCCAAAGCTGTGCGAGTGCGCATCATGCTTCAGCGCTGGCGGCGGTGTGATGGCTGGCGTGCGATTATCCGCCGCCGGGGTTTCCATCAGCTTTTGATAGAGCGCCCCCTGCTGTTTCTGATAGCCAGGTTGAGCGTTGGGCCAGCTGGCGCCCGCGCTCTGACGTGGGGCGGAAGAAGCAGCGCCTGCGGCCTGGCGCTCCCCGGCATCGTAGCGCGGAGCGCTGTCCCGCGCCTTTGCAGGATCGGAGAAGTGATTTTTCCCCGCCGCTACGCGGTTTTCCGGCTGCCAGCGCGGCGCTTCCGGTTCCGGCGCGGCGCTCAGGGGCAGCGCTGGCTCGGCCTGGGGTTGCAGCACGGTTACCACGCCCTGGTAGATGAAATCATGCACCAGCCGCGACTGATGGAACCGCACTTCATGCTTGGCCGGATGAACGTTGACGTCCACCTGATGCGGGTCAATTTCCAGATAGAGCACATACGCCGGCTGATCGCCCGCGCCGAGTTTATCTTCGCAGGCCTGGCGAATCGCGTGGTTGATTAACCGATCGCGCATCATACGGCCATTGACGTAGCAATACTGAATATCACCCAGCGCGGCGGTAGTGCTGGTTGGCTCAGCGACCCAGCCACGCAGCGCCAGATCGCCATGCTGCCACTCAATCGCCAGCGCTTTTTCCAGGAACGGCGTGCCGCAAATCGCGCCCAGCCGGCGCTCGCGCGGTGCTCCCTGCGGCACGGCGCGATACTGGCGCACCATTTTGCCGTTGTGGCTCAGGTTGATAGTGACATCAAACCGCGCCAGCGCGATGCGGCGAACCACTTCATCAATATGCGTAAACTCGGTTTTCTCGGTGCGCATAAACTTGCGGCGCGCCGGGGTGTTGTAGAAGAGATCGAGGACTTCCAGCGTGGTGCCAACCGGATGCGCGGCGGGTTTCACCGTCACGTCCATATCGCGCCCTTCGGCATAGGCCTGCCAGGCCTCCTGCTGATCCTGGGTACGGGAAGTAAGCGTGAGGCGCGACACTGAGCTGATACTGGCGAGGGCTTCACCGCGAAAACCAAGACTGATGATGGCCTCAAGGTCGTCGAGCGAGGCGATCTTACTGGTCGCGTGACGCGCCAGCGCCAGCGCTAACTCGTCTTTGCCGATGCCCACGCCGTTGTCGCGGATGCGGATAAGCTTCGCGCCGCCGCGCTCAATATCGATATCAATGCGCGTTGCGCCCGCATCGAGACTGTTCTCGATAAGCTCTTTCACCACCGACGCAGGGCGCTCCACCACTTCGCCAGCGGCAATCTGGTTCGCAAGCTGTGGCGGCAGGATCTGAATCGGCATGGCTACTCCTTAGTTGGTCAACATTCCGCTACCCGCCTGGCCAGAACGCACGGTCTGGCTGGTCTGGCTATCGGGCGCGGACTGCAGCGGGTGCGCCAGGAAATAGTTGCGTAGCCCTTTGTAGATGGCGTCGGCAATCTGCTGCTGGTAATCGTTGCTCGCCAGCAGACGCTCTTCGCTGCTGTTGCTGATAAACCCGGTTTCCACCAGCAGAGAAGGAATATCCGGGGAGCGCAGCACGCCCAGACTGGCGTGTTCCGGGCGGCGCTTGTGCAGGGAACCGACGCGCTGCATTTCGCTCAGCACTTTGGTCGCCACATCATACCCGACGCGCTGGGAATGTCCGAACTGCAAATCCAGTACCGCCTGGCTGAGATACTTATCGGCGTCGCTGTTGGCCAGCACGTCGCCCGCGCCACCCAGCAGTTCCGACTGCTTCTCGTGCTGCTCAAGCCAGCCCGCCATCTCGCTGTTAGCGCGACGGTTGGAAAGCACCCACACCGAAGCACCTTTCGCCTGACGGTTTGGCGCGGCGTCAGCGTGGATAGACACCAGTACATTGGCGTTCTGCTTACGCGCCACGTCCGAGCGGCCCATCACCGAAATAAAGTAGTCGCCGTCGCGGGTGAGCACACCTTTGAACATTGGATCGGCGTTAAGCAGCGTGCGCAGTTTACGGGCGATAGCGATGGTGACGTTTTTCTCACGCGTGCCGCCCTGACCAATGGCTCCCGGATCCTGACCGCCGTGACCGGCGTCAATCGCCACCACCACCTGCCCCGAACCGGCGGGTGCGCGGGCCTGTGCGACCGGGCGCGTCGTGGTGTTGCTGCTGACTACGCTGGTTGTACGATCGCTGCTGTCATTGAAGGGGTTTTTAACCGGCTGCGCAGGCTGTGCCGGACGCGCGACAGGCTGCGGCGCGCTGCGCTGCGCCACAACCGGGGCTGGCGGCGGAGGCGGCGCATCAGCATTGATGGTAAACACCACCGTGTAGTTAGCACCGTTCTTCTGCTTTACCGCCCGGGTTTTCCCGTTCTGGGTGAGATCCACCACCAGCCGCAGCGACTGGTTATCTTTCGGCGTACCGGAGCGAATGCTTTTTACCAGGTTATCGCCGCTGAAGTTGAGCGGCAGCCCCTGAATCACCCCGGTCTGTTTGATGTCGAGGGCGACGCTACGCTTTCCCTGCTGGCTGAACGCATAGTCCGGCTCACCGACAAAACTAAACGTGATGCGTGCCTGGCTGTCGCCGTTCGACACCTGAATATCCGATAAACTCGCCGCAAAAGCCGGTGCACACAGCAACAGCAGTGCGGCCATCAACCACTCTTTTACGCGAATTCTCATGCTGTCATCCTTGTGAAGCGGCAAGCCGCGCCAGTAACGCTTCGCCCGATACGGAAACCGCCTCGATGCGGGCTTCGCGTCCCTGGGCCTGATAATCAATATGGATCTTAATATCCGGGTCCGGCAGCACGCCCGCGCCCTGCTGCGGCCATTCAACGAGGCAGATGGCGTCGTTGGTGAAGTAGTCGCGGATACCCATAAACTCCAGCTCTTCGGGGTCAGCCAGACGATAGAGATCGAAGTGGTACACCATCAGACTATCAAGGGTGTACGGCTCCACCAGGGTGTAGGTCGGACTTTTCACGTTGCCCGCATGGCCCAGCGCCTGCAAGAAACCGCGGCTGAAGGTGGTTTTTCCCGCCCCCAGATCGCCATACAGGTAAATTATCGTGGCCCCTTCACAGGCCTGCGCCACGCGCGTGCCAAGAGTTAAAGTCGCCTGTTCGTCGGATAGGGGAATAACACGATTCATCATGGTTCAGGTCAGTTCATGTCCGGGTTAACAAAATAGTGCAGCGTCGAAAAGAGATCCGTCGCCAGCATTCCTCGGGTGCCGGTTCGGCTGGCAACGGCATCTGCCGCCGCGCCGTGCGCCACACAGGCTGCGCAGGCCGCCTCGTAGGCGTCCAGCTTCTGGCCCAGCATCGCACCTGCGATACCAGACAGCACGTCGCCCATGCCGCCGCTGCCCATACCGGCATTGCCCGCGTCGATCAGCGCCAGGTGGGATTCGTCCGCCACCACGGTTCCAGCGCCTTTCAGCACCACCACGCCGCCGTACTGTTGTACCAGACGTCGCGCTGAAAGTAAGCGGTCGCTCTCCACTTCCGCCACGCTACAGTGCAGCAGTCGCGCCGCCTCGCCTGGGTGCGGCGTAATGACGCGATTGTGACGTTTATCGGGGTGGATTGCCAGAAGGTTGAGCGCATCCGCGTCCCACAGCATCGGCTTGCGGAAGTTCCCGGCTTTTTGCAGGGCGCGTTTGCCCCACTTCTCCTGACCCAGCCCCGGGCCAATCACCAGCACGTCAGCCCACTCAAGACCCTGCTCCAGCGTAGCGTCTGTCAGCTCCTGCACCATCAGTTCCGGGCGGGCAGTCAGCAGCGGGCCAATATTTTCCACACGCGTCAATACCCGCACCAGCCCGGCACCGGCTCGCAGCGCCGCCTCACCCGCCATGCGGATCGCCCCGGCGGTGCCGCTGTCGCCGCCGATAATCAGCAGCCTGCCGTTATTGCCCTTGTGGGAAGTGGGACGGCGAGGTGTCAGCCAGCGGCCGAGGTCCGAGGCGGCGAAGCGCATAATCGGTGCCTGATGCCCGGCGAGCCAGCTCTCCAGCCCGAGAGCATGATGATGCAGACGCCCGGTAACATCCCGCGCTTTGCCGGTCAGCAGCCCCGGTTTCAGAGCGATAAACGTCAGGGTATGCGCGGCGTTCATCACCGCGCCGGGGGTGGCACCGGTATTCGCCAGCAGTCCGGAGGGAATATCCAACGCGATGACCGGCGCAGGATGGGCGTTAGCGTTATCAATCAGCGCCCTGACCGCCTCGCGCGGCGCGTCGTGGATGCCGGTACCCAACAGCCCATCAATGATGACCTCGACGGTTTCCGGCCAGATGGCGTCAGCAGCGTGGATCTCGCCGCCCGCATCAAGCCACGCCTGACGCGCGGTCTGCGCCTCTTCCGGCAGCGGCTTATCGCTTTCCAGCGCCATCAACGTGACCGTGACGCCCGCACTCTGCGCCAGGCGGGCCACCACGTAGCCGTCGCCGCCGTTATTGCCGTGCCCGCACAGCACCAGCCAGTGCTGCGCATCGGGATAGCATTCACGCGTGAGGCGAAACGCGGCCTCACCGGCGCGCTGCATCAGCTCGAAAAGCGTGATGCCCAGGCTGTCCGCCGCCTCGCGTTCCGCCGTGCGCAGCCAGTCCGCCGGCCAGACCGAGTGTGGTATACTGGCCGGGTGAGTTTTCATCTTATGGTCCGTCATGTCTCAGCCCCTCGATCTCAATCAGTTAGCGCAAAATATTAAACAGTGGGGTACCGAACTGGGTTTCCAGCAGGTGGGTATCACCGATACCGATCTCAGCGCCAGCGAGCCAAAGCTGCAGGCGTGGCTCGATAAACAGTATCACGGCGAAATGGAGTGGATGGCACGTCACGGTATGATGCGCGCCCGTCCTCACGAACTGCTGCCCGGTACGCTGCGCGTCATCAGCGTGCGCATGAATTATCTGCCCGCCAACGCGGCGTTTGCCAGTACGCTAAAAAACCCGACGCTGGGCTATGTGAGCCGCTACGCGCTCGGACGCGATTACCATAAGCTGTTACGCAACCGTCTGAAAAAGTTGGGCGATATGATCCAGCAGCACTGTTCCACGCTGAATTTTAGACCCTTTGTCGACTCCGCGCCCATTCTGGAGCGCCCGCTGGCGGAAAAAGCCGGCCTCGGATGGACAGGTAAGCACTCACTAATTCTTAGCCGTGACGCCGGTTCGTTCTTTTTCCTCGGCGAGCTGCTGATCGATCTCCCTCTGCCCGTTGATTCTCCCGTCGAGGAGGGCTGCGGGCGCTGCGTGGCCTGCATGACCATCTGCCCCACCGGTGCCATTGTCGAGCCCTACACGGTGGATGCCCGCCGCTGCATCTCCTATCTCACGATTGAATTAGAAGGCGCGATCCCGGAAGAATTTCGCCCGCTCATCGGCAACCGCATCTACGGCTGCGACGACTGTCAGCTTATCTGCCCGTGGAACCGCTTCTCGCAGCTTACGGACGAGCCGGACTTCAGCCCACGCCAGGCGTTGCATGCCCCGGCGCTGATGGAGCTGTTTGCCTGGAGCGAAGCACGGTTTCTGAAGGTCACGGAAGGGTCGGCGATACGCCGTATCGGTCATCTGCGCTGGCTGCGCAACATTGCGGTCGCGCTGGGCAACGCGCCCTGGGATGAAGCCGTGTTGCAGGCGCTGCAGCAGCGTCTGGGTGAGCATCCGCTGCTGGATGAGCATATTGAGTGGGCAATCGAACAGCAGCTGGCTAAGCGAAACGCGAATAGCGTGGAAGTGCAGCTGCCGCAAAAACAGCGTCTGGTGCGGGTCGTGGAAAAGGGGTTGCCGCGTGACGCCTGAGCGTCTGCATAATTGTGTATAAAATTAAAAATACGTTGTCATTCAACGGCCACAAAAGCGTCAAACAAGCCAGGCGGCGTTTCGGCTACATCATAAGAATATAAATAACAATAACTTATAGAAACTTGCCAGATAATAATAATCCGACTAGTGGCCGATCAAAATTCACTCGCCTGTGGATAACTCTGTTTAAAACTGTGTGACATTTAAATGAATATCGTCCGCAGCATGATGTTTCCGCTGTGGATAATGAGAAATAATGAAGAAGATTTGGAGCGGGAAACGAGACTCGAACTCGCGACCCCGACCTTGGCAAGGTCGTGCTCTACCAACTGAGCTATTCCCGCTTGGGTGGTGCTTGATGCATGCCTGACGGCATTTTCAAATTTTGGAGCGGGAAACGAGACTCGAACTCGCGACCCCGACCTTGGCAAGGTCGTGCTCTACCAACTGAGCTATTCCCGCTTGGGTGGTGCTTGATGCGTGCCTGACAGCATTTTTAAATTTTGGAGCGGGAAACGAGACTCGAACTCGCGACCCCGACCTTGGCAAGGTCGTGCTCTACCAACTGAGCTATTCCCGCTCTGCGTGACAAACATTTCTGTACCGTCACGGGAGGCGCATTATACGAGAATTCCTTCCTGTCGCAATAGTTTGGCGTCACTTTTTTGCGATTTTGTTCCGACTGCCGATTTAATCAACAATCTGTCTAAAATGAAAGCAAAATTCCGCTTCTCCCGGCCTGACAACAGGTAACCGTAGGTTATCGCCATGAAAAAAGGCCGGCGAACCGGCCTGTAAGCGTACACCAGATTCAGAGCGAGTGCTCGGTGCGGGCAATGATGTCATCCTGGGCATCCGGCGACAGGGCGGTAAAGAACGCGCTGTAGCCCGCCACGCGCACCACCAGGTCGCGGTACTGGTCAGGGTGCTTTTTCGCTTCCAGCAGCGTCTCACGCGACACGATGTTGTACTGAATATGCCACCCCTTATGCACCTCAAAGAAGGTGCGCAGCAGCAGCATCAGCTTCTGACGATCGCTGTCGTTATCGAGCGTGGCGGGATTCAGCTTCTGGTTGAGCAGCACCCCGCCGAGAATCGACCCGACAGGCAGCTTGCCGACCGAGCTGATGACCGCCGTTGGCCCGAGATGATCGGTGCCGGAAGACGGGCTGGCGCCTTCTGCCAGCGGCGTGGTCGCTTTACGCCCGTCCGGAGTCGCCATCGTCGCGGCACCAAAAGGCACATTCGCGGAGATGGAGGAGGTGCCCGCATAGTAGTTGCCGCCAACAGGGCCGCGGCCATAGCGCGGGTTATGGTATAGCTTAATTTCGTCGATATAGGTCTGGTAGGCGCGGGTCAACAGGGTGTCTACGGCGTCGTCATCGTTGCCGTACTTCGGCGCGCCGTTGATCAACCGCTGTCGCAGCTGCTCGTGAGTCAGCCCTTCGAAATCATCCGCCAGCGCCTGCGCCAGCTGCTGCTGACCAATCACGCCCTGATCGAACACCAGCGTTTTCACCGCCGCCAGGCTGTTGCCCAGGTTGGCGATACCGACCTGCAGGCCGGATACCCAGTCGTATTTTGCACCGCCCTGCTTGATGCTTTTCGCCCGTTCAATGCAGTCATCCACCAGCGCCGAGCAGAGAATATCCGGCACGTTCTCTTCAAGCATGGTATCCACCACATACTCAATTTCGATGGATTTACGGGTGTAGTAGCGAATCTGGCGATCCCAGGCGGCCATCACGTCATCGAAATGCCGGAAGTTGCCTTTCGACAGCGCCTGCTCCTGCGGCAAAAATACCGTGCCGCTGGTGGCGTCACGCCCGCCCTCCATCGCCGCCAGCATCACGCGTGCAAAGTTGATAAAGCTCATGCCGGTACAGCGATAGCCCCATTTGCCGCCGACTGCGGTTTCGATACAGCCAATTGCGGCATACTGATAAGCATCTTCCGGCGTAATGCCAAGTTTAATAAATTCGGGAATGACGATTTCGTCGTTGTTGAATGCCGGCATGCCAAAGCCGCAGCGAATCACCTGCACGCAGGCATCCAAAAAGTCATCGCTCATCCCGGCGTGATAGCGCACGCTCAGGTTCGGTTGGGTTGAGCGCAGCCGCCCGCAGGACTCAAGAATGGCATACGAGAGCGGGTTGACCGCATCCGTCGCCACGCCGTTCACCAGATTCTGACCGCCAATCGTCACGTTCTGATACAGCGGGCTGCCCGCCGAGGCTTTGGAGTGCGAGCCGGAGCGGATCTTGTTCACTTCCAGCAGCTTCAGCCAGCAGCCGTGCAGCAGCTCCAGCGCCTGTTCGCGGGACAGCGACTGTTCCAGTTCGACATCGCGGCGGTACCAGGGGTAAAGATACTGGTCCATGCGCCCGAACGAGACCGAATGACCATTGGATTCAATCTGCAGGATCAGCTGAATGAAGTAGCACAGCTGTAACGCCTGCCAGAAGGTTTTTGGCGGCTCATGGGCGATAACGTCGCAGTTTTCCGCAATCTGCAACAGTTCGTCACGCCGCCCTTCCCGCGGCTCGCTGCGCGCCATCTGCCGCGCTTCATCCGCAAAACGCGTGATGTGTGCGCTTACCGCCTGCAGCACGATGTCGATGGCCTTCAGGAACTGCTCACCGTGCAGATCGTCCAGCACCGTAAGATTGATGCGCGCACGTCGCGCCGCGACGATCTCACGCAGCCCGTCGAGACCCTGTTCCAGCAGCAGCGGAAAGTTCACCGCCAGGTGTGCATCGCCCGAAGTCATGTTGCCTTCGGCCTTGATAATGCCGGTGTCCAGCAGCGCTTTTTGCTCAGCGGTAAACATGCCGTAGCAGCGATCCTGCACCGTCTGCCCGCGCCACCACGGGCAGATGTCGTGCAGCACGCGTTTATTCTCTTCGCTGACGGCGAAACCCGCCCCCGGCCGATCCGCCAGATCGTCGATCTCTTTTTCGATCCACGACACGGTGTACTCCGGGAAAATCGGCGCGGCGCGCACCTGGCTTGCCTGATTGCCGACGATCAGCTCGTCGTGCTTGATCCAGACCGTGCGGGCCGCAAGATGGTGGGCCAGCGCCACGGCACGGCGAACCGCTAGCGGCTTATCCATATTCTCCCGGTACGCCTCGGTATAGTGCTGCGCACGCTCGGTACAAACCGGGGGTTTAACGATATTCACCAGCGCATTTTTATGCGCCTTAATGCGGGGACTCAGAACGTCCAGTTTCAGCGTAGTCATAGCATTATCCTCTCAGGGTGGCCGTTAGACCTTTGCGGTGCGCGTAGTCCACGGCGAAATCGAGCAGCGCCGGATCGTTCAGCGGTTTGTCCGGTGCCAGGTAGGGTTGGTTGAGCAGCAGGTATTTGTTCATTCCCAGCGTGTGGTACGGCAGGAAGTGAATGTCACTGACGTGCAGCTCGTCAGCAGCAAAATCGGTGATGGCCCGTATTGACGCAGGATCGGCGTTGAAACCGGGGATCAGCGGCACGCGCACGGTAAGCGCGTTTCCGCTTTCGGCGATGCGTTTGAGGTTAGCAAGCACCCGCTTCGCCGAGCCGTCGGTCCAGGTTTTGAAGGCAACGCTGTCAACATGCTTCAGGTCGGCGAGAAACAGATCGGTATACGGCAGCGCCGGTTCGATATAGCGCCACGGTACGTGCAGGCAGGTTTCCACCGCAGTATGAATTCCCTGCTGGCGGCTCGCCTTCAGCAGCGCGTGGGCCAGCTCCGGGTTCATAAAGGGTTCGCCGCCGGACAGGGTCAGCCCGCCACCGCTGCGGTCATAGAAGGGTTTATCGCGCAGTACCGTTGCCATGATTTCATCTGCGTTCGCGCGGTTACCGCATACCGTCAGCGCCTGCGTCGGGCAGTAGTCGCGCAGCGCGTCGATATCCTCAGGCTGGACACGCTCGCGGTGAATCAGTAAGCCGCGCGGTTGGTGATCAATGAGCTGCGGTGCCGCTTCCTTGCATAACGTGCAGCCGGCAAGACACAGCCGCGCGTCGTAAAGCAGCTCCGCCGACGACGCACGGCTTTCCGGATTCTGGCACCAGCGGCAGCCCAGCGAGCAGCCTTTCAGGAAGACAACGGTACGAATACCGGGACCGTCATGCGTGGAGTAACGCTGAATATTAAAAATCATCGCCTTCGCCCTGTTATTTTCGAACGAAAATTAAATGACTTTCATTTGAAATAAACGTTGATGACGATCAACGCCAGGCGCGGGCGCGTCCCTATACTGCTCAAAAATTGTTAACTCTCACATTTTGAGGAGCAATCGATGGAACTCTATCTGGATACCGCAGATGTCGATGCCGTAAAACGACTGGCGCGCATCTTCCCTCTTGCGGGCGTGACCACCAATCCAAGCATTATTGCCAGCGCGAAGCAGCCGGTGCAGAGCGTGCTTCCGGCGCTGCGCGACGCGCTCGGCGGTGATGGAAGACTGTTCGCTCAGGTGATGGCAAACCGTGCAGAGGAGATGGTTGAGGAAGCCCACAAGCTGCGCGGCATTATCAGCGATCTGGTGGTAAAAGTGCCGGTCACCGCAGAAGGGCTGGCAGCGCTGAAGCTGCTGAAAGCCGAGGGGATCCCTACCCTTGGCACCGCCGTTTATGGCGCTGCCCAGGGCCTGTTTTCCGCACTCGCGGGCGCAGAGTACGTCGCGCCTTATGTCAATCGGGTTGATGCTCAGGGCGGAGACGGCATTCAGACCGTCACCGAATTGCAGCAGTTGCTGACTCTGCATGCACCTGGCGCGAAAGTGCTGGCAGCGAGCTTTAAAACGCCGCGTCAGGCGCTGGCCTGTTTACTGGCGGGCTGCGAGGCCATTACGCTGCCGGTAGACGTGGCAGAGCAGTTTATTTCGGCACCGGCGGTCAGCGCCGCGACGGGCAAGTTTGAGCAGGACTGGCTGAACGCCTTCGGCACGCGAACGCTCTAATCCCGGCAGCAAAAAGCCCTCATGCGAGGGCTTTTTTTATGGGTTACAGCTTGATGAAATGCTCGCGATAATACGCCAGCTCCGCCACCGACTCGCGGATATCGTCCAGCGCCTGGTGCGTACCCTGCTTTTTAAAGCCATTCAGCACTTCTGGCTTCCAGCGACGCGCCAGCTCTTTGAGGGTGCTGACGTCCAGATAGCGATAATGGAAGTAGGCTTCCAGTTCCGGCATATATTTGAAGAGAAAACGGCGATCCTGGCCGATACTGTTGCCGCAGATGGGTGACGTCCCCGCCGGCACCCATTCACGCAGAAACGCCAGGGTCGCCTGCTCGGCAGCGCTGTCATCGAAGGCGCTCGCTTTCACGCGATCCACCAGGCCGCTTGCCGTGTGGGTGCGCACGTTCCAGTCGTCCATCAGCGCCAGCTGCGCGTCGGACTGGTGCACGGCCATCACCGGGCCTTCTGCCAGAATGTTAAGATCTTTATCGGTGACAAGGGTGGCGATTTCGATGATGCGGTCACGCTCAGGATCGAGGCCGGTCATTTCAAGATCGATCCAAATGAGGTTGTTTTCATTGGCACTCATGCTATTTTCCATCCGTTATCGCGTCACGCTCGGGTGACAGGCAGTTAATTCATTTACAATAGCTGGTATCATAGAGGTTTTGCCCACCAGGGGCGACCAGGAGCCATTAAGATTGAGCAAAAATAAACTCTCCAAAGGTCAGCAGCGCCGCGTGTCAGCTAATCACCAGCGCCGTCTTAAACAGACTACGGAGAAAGCCGATCCCGACGACTCGCAGTTTGGCGAGCCGCGTGACGGGCGCGTCATCAGTCGCTTTGGTCAGCACGCCGACGTCGAATCGACAGCCGGGACCGTGCACCGCTGTAACATTCGCCGCACCATCCGCTCGCTGGTGACCGGCGATCGCGTGGTCTGGCGTCCGGTGAAAGAGAACGTCCAGGGTAAAGGGATTGTGGATGCGGTACACGAGCGCACCTCAGTACTGACCCGTCCGGACTTCTACGACGGCGTGAAGCCGATTGCCGCCAATATCGACCAGATTATTATCGTTTCTGCCATTCTGCCCGAGCTGTCGCTGAACATTATCGACCGCTATCTCGTGGCCTGCGAAACCCTTGAAGTTGAACCGCTGCTGGTGCTGAACAAAACCGACCTGCTGGATGAAGCCGGTCTGGCGTTCGTTAACGAGCAGATGGATATTTACCGCAAAATTGGCTACCGCGTGCTGCTGGTTTCCAGCTATCAGGACGAAGGCCTGAAGCCGCTTGAAGAGGCGCTGATCGATCGTACCAGCATCTTCGCCGGGCAGTCTGGCGTGGGCAAATCGAGCCTGCTGAACAACCTGCTGGGGCTGAAGGACGATCGGATTCTGGTGAACGACGTCTCGGACAACTCCGGCCTCGGGCAGCACACCACCACCGCCTCACGTCTTTATCACTTCCCGGGCGGCGGCGAAGTGATCGACTCCCCCGGCGTGCGTGAATTCGGCCTGTGGCACCTGGAGCCGGAGCAGATCACCCGTGGCTTTATCGAATTCCACGACTATCTGGGCCACTGCAAGTTCCGCGACTGCAAGCATGGCAGCGACCCGGGCTGCGCCATCCGCGAAGCCGTCGAGCGCGGCGACATCGCCGAAACCCGCTTCGATAACTACCACCGCATTCTGGAAAGCATGGCTGAGGTAAAAACGCGTAAAAGCTTCTCCGCAACCGATGACTGATTCGCGTGCGGTGAGTAGCATAGCGAGCCGTATTGCGGATTTGTGCTATTATCGCGCCCTTTTTTGTACTGCCTGACGCCGCGGCGTCGGGCAAGGACTGGCAAAACCATTAGCCTGGAGGCTACCTTGCTAAACGACATCAAACTTTCGCTTCAATACATTCTGCCGAAACTGTGGCTCACTCGCCTGGCGGGCTGGGGCGCAAGCAAACGTGCCGGCTGGCTGACGAAACTGGTGATCGACCTGTTCGTAAAATACTACAAGGTTGATATGAAAGAGGCGCAGAAGCCGGATACCGCCAGCTATCGCACCTTCAACGATTTCTTTGTGCGCGCGCTGCGTGACGACGTGCGCCCGCTCAATACCGACCCTAACGTGCTGGTTATGCCGGCGGATGGCGTCATCAGCCAGCTGGGCCGCATTGACGACGACAAGATCCTGCAGGCTAAAGGCCACAATTACAGCCTCGAAGCCCTGCTGGCGGGTAACTACCTGATGGCCGATCTGTTCCGTAACGGCAGCTTCGCCACCACCTACCTGTCACCGCGCGACTATCACCGCGTTCATATGCCGTGTAACGGTATTCTGCGCGAGATGATCTACGTGCCGGGCGACCTGTTCTCGGTAAATCATCTGACGGCTCAGAACGTGCCGAACCTGTTTGCGCGTAACGAGCGCGTTATTTGCCTGTTTGATACCGAATTTGGCCCGATGGCGCAGATTCTGGTGGGTGCGACCATTGTTGGCAGCATCGAAACCGTCTGGGCTGGCACCGTTACGCCGCCGCGCGAAGGCATCATCAAGCGCTGGACCTGGCCGGCGGGCGAAAGCGAAGGCGCCGTGGCGCTGCTGAAGGGTCAGGAGATGGGCCGCTTCAAACTTGGCTCCACCGTTATCAACCTGTTCGCACCGGGTAAAGTGGAACTGACGCCGCATCTGCAAAGCCTGTCAGTGACCAAAATTGGCGAGCCGCTGGCCGTTTCTACCGATGCGGTTATCGCTGACGTAACCCCGGCCGTAGTGTCCCAGGAGGAGATCGACGCCGAGCGCGACGCCAATCCTCTGGTCGATAACAAAGACGACGTGTAACAGCAAAAAGGGTTCTACCGTGCGCCTGATTATCACTGTCCTGATGGCCTGGTGCCTCAGCCTGGGGGCGCACGCAGCGAACGCCCCCGATGCAAAACAAATCTCGCAGGAACTGGAGCAGGCGAAAGCGGCGAAAAATCTGCCTAATCAGGCAGAAACCGTGGAAGCTCTCCAGTCCGCCCTTAACGCGCTTGAAGAGCAAAAAGGCTCCGCCGAGCGCGCCGCTCAGTATCAACAGGTTATTGATAACTTCCCTAAGCTCTCGCAAACCCTGCGTGTGCAGCTGAATAATCTGCGCGACGAGCCAAAGAAAGTGCCGCCCGGCATGACCACCGATCAGCTTAATCAGGAGATCCTGCAGGTCAGCAGTCAGCTGCTGGAAAAAAGCCGTCAGGCCCAGCAAGAGCAGGAGCGTACCCGCGAGATCAACGACTCCCTGAGTCAGCTTCCCCAGCAGCAAACCGACGCCCGCCGTCAGCTGAACGAAGTCGAGCGCCGCGTTGGCAGCCTGCCCGCCGGCAGCACGCCGCTGGCCCAGGCGCAAAGCTTCGGCCTTCAGGCCGAGTCCGCCCGTCTGAAAGCGCTGGTCGATGAGCTGGAGCTGGCGCAGCTCTCCGCCAATAACCGTCAGGAGCTATCGCGCCTGCGTGCCGAGCTGGCGCAGAAGCAGAGTCAGCAGCTGGACGGCTATCTTCAGGCGCTGCGCAACCAGGTGAACAATCAGCGTCAGCAGGAGGCCGAGCGCGCGCTCGAAAGCACCGAGCTGCTGGCGGAAAACAGCGCCGATCTGCCCCCTGCCCTGATGGAACAGTTCAAAGTGAACCGCGAGCTGTCCCAGGCGCTGAACCAGCAGGCCCAGCGTATGGATCTGGTGGCCTCCCAGCAGCGTCAGGCGTCCGGCCAGACGCTGCAGGTGCGCCAGGCGCTGAACACCCTGCGCGAACAGTCGCAGTGGCTGGGCGTTTCCAACGTGCTGGGCGAAGCGTTACGCGCGCAGGTGGCCCGCCTGCCGGAAATGCCGAAACCGCAGCAGCTGGACACCGAAATGGCGCAGTTGCGCGTGCACCGCATGCGCTACGAGGATCTGCTTAACAAGCAACCACAGCTGCGCCAGATCCGGCAAGCCGACGGCAGCAGCCTCACCGCCGAGCAGAACCGCATTCTCGAAGCCCAGCTGCGCACCCAGCGCGAGCTGCTGAATTCCCTGTTGCAGGGTGGCGATACGCTGATCCTTGAGCTGACCAAGCTGAAAGTCTCGAACAGCCAGCTTGAGGATGCCCTGAAGGAGGTGAATGAAGCCACGCACCGCTATCTGTTCTGGACTTCCGACGTCAGCCCGCTGACCGTCTCCTGGCCGCTGGATATCGTGCAGGATCTGCGCCGCCTGATTTCACTCGACACCTTCAGCCAGCTCGGCAAAGCCAGCGTGATGATGTTGACCAGCAAAGAAACGCTGCTGCCGCTGTTCGGGGCGCTGATTCTGGTCGGGTTCAGCATTTACTCTCGTCGCCACTTTACCGCCTTCCTTGAACGCTCCAGCGAGAAGGTCGGCAAGGTGACTCAGGATCACTTCTGGCTGACCATCCGCACCGTGTTCTGGTCGATTCTGGTGGCGTCACCGCTGCCGGTGCTGTGGGCGACGTTAGGCTATGGCCTGCGGTCAGCCTGGCCGTGGCCTATTGCCGTCGCGGTGGGCGATGGCATTACCGCCACCGTACCGCTGCTGTGGGTGGTGATGATTTGCGCGACCTTTGCCCGCTCAAACGGGCTGTTTGTTGCCCACTTCGGCTGGCCGCGCGACCGCGTGGCGCGCGCCATGCGTTACTACCTGATGAGCATCGGGCTGATTGTGCCGCTGATCATGGCCCTCATCATGTTCGATAATCTCAACGATCGTGAGTTCTCCGGCACCCTCGGAAGGCTGTGCTTCATCCTCATCTGTGGCGCGCTGGCGCTGGTGACGCTGAGTCTGAAACGCGCCGGCATCCCGCTTTATCTTGATAAAGAGGGCAACGGCGACAACATGGTCAACAGCATGCTGTGGAATCTGATGATGAGCGCACCGCTGCTGGCGATCCTCGCCTCGCTGGTGGGCTATCTGGCCACGGCCCAGGCGCTGCTGGCGCGGCTGGAAACGTCAGTCGCTATCTGGTTCCTGCTGCTGGTGATCTACCACATCATCCGCCGCTGGATGCTCATCCAGCGCCGCCGTCTGGCCTTTGACCGCGCCAAACACCGCCGCGCCGAAATTCTGGCGCAGCGCGCGCGCGGCGAAGAGGAGCCGCCGCATTCGGTGAGTACCGAAGGTGCAGCGCTGGAAGTGGAAGTGTCGGAGGTCGATCTGGATACCATCAGTGCCCAGTCGCTGCGTCTGGTGCGCTCTATACTGATGCTGATCGCCCTGCTGTCGGTGATTGTCCTGTGGTCAGAGATCCACTCCGCCTTTGGCTTCCTGGAAAACATCAAGCTGTGGGATGTCTCGTCCACGGTGCAGGGCGTTGAAAGCCTGGAGCCGATTACCCTCGGCGCGGTATTCATCGCGATTCTGGTGCTGATCATCACGCTGCAGCTGGTGCGTAACCTTCCGGCATTGCTGGAGCTGGCGCTGTTGCAGCATCTGGATCTGACGCCGGGTACTGGCTACGCCATTACCACCATCACCAAGTATCTGCTGATGCTGGTCGGCGGGCTGATGGGCTTCTCGCTCATCGGTATCGAGTGGTCAAAGCTGCAGTGGCTGGTGGCCGCGCTGGGTGTCGGGCTGGGCTTTGGCTTGCAGGAAATTTTCGCCAACTTCATCTCTGGCCTGATTATCCTGTTCGAAAAGCCGATTCGAATTGGCGATACCGTGACCATCCGCGATCTGACCGGGAGCGTCACCAAAATCAATACCCGCGCCACCACCATCAGCGACTGGGACCGCAAAGAGATCATCGTGCCGAACAAGGCCTTTATCACCGAGCAGTTCATTAACTGGTCGCTGTCGGATTCCGTGACGCGCGTGGTGCTGACCGTGCCGGCGCCGACCAATGCCAACAGCGAAGAGGTAACGCAGATCCTCTATACCGCCGCGGAGCGCTGCTCGCTGGTGATCGATAACCCGCCGCCGGAAGTGTTCCTGGTCGATCTGCAGCAGGGCATTCAGCTATTCGAGCTGCGTATCTACGCTGCGGAAATGGTCCACCGTATGCCGCTGCGCCATGAGATCCACCAGCTGATCCTCGCGGGCTACCGCGAGCACGGTATCGATCTGCCGTTCCCGCCGTTCCAGATGCGCCTTGAGACGCTGGATGCCAAACGCGCCGCCGCCACGCTTAACAGCGCCGGGCGCGGCAAACGCGTGCCGGGCAGTATGTAACCGCCATAAAAAAAGGAGCCGCATGGCTCCTTTTTCTTTGCTGCTCAGGTCAGGCCCGATCAACCGGGAAAGCAATCACCTCGGCCAGACTCTCAGCGCCCAGCGCCAGCATAATCAGACGGTCAACCCCCAGCGCCACGCCGGAGCAGTCCGGCAGACCCGCTTTCAGCGCATCCAGCAGGTTGTGATCCACCGGCTGCTGCACCAGGCCGCGCGCGGCGCGCTTGCGGTTGTCCTGTTCGAACCGCTGCTGCTGCTCGCGGGCATCGGTCAGCTCGTGGAAACCGTTCGCCAGCTCAATCCCTTTGAAATACACCTCGAAACGCTCCGCCACGCGGTGATCTTCGGTGCTGATCTGCGCCAGCGACGCCTGGCTTGCCGGGAAGTGATAGACAAACGCCGGACGTTCTTTGCCGATGTGCGGCTCAACGCCGACGCTGAACAGAAGCTGTAGCAGGGTATCGCGGTCCTCTTCGGTATCGGCGATGTTGCTGAGATCAAGCTTCGCGGCAACCTCGCGCAGCTGCGCTTTATCTGCTGACAGCGGGTCGATCTCCAGATGGCGCTGGAACGCCTGCTGGTAAGAGAGGAAATCGGCTGAGCTGCACTCCAGTACCTGCTGTAACAGGTCATCGACCTCGTTCATCAGACGGTACATGTCATAGTGCGGGCGATACCACTCCAGCATGGTGAATTCCGGGTTGTGGTGACGCCCCATCTCTTCATTACGGAAGCTGCGGCACAGCTGGAATACCGGGCCGCAGCCTGCGGCCAGCAAGCGCTTCATATGGTATTCCGGGCTGGTCATCAGATACAGATTCAGCCCCTGGGAGTGACCCGGTCCGACAAAACGGGTTTCGAACGGGAACAGGTGAATGTCTGTTACCGTCGCCTGGCTCATGCAGGGGGTTTCCACCTCCAGTACGCCACGGTCCGCAAAGAAGCGGCGGATCTCCGCCATGATGGCGGCGCGTTTAAGCAGGTTGGGGATGGATGCGCTCGGCTGCCAGGTGGCCGTCTCGCTCATGGGTGATTCTCCGAAGTCAAACAAGGGCAGGAAGTCTACTCGTTACCCGACAGCGAGACAAATGTTGCGCATTATTTTGCCGGTTTTCTCCCCTTCCCGTTCTCTGCCGCTGGATTGCACCAAAGAAGCGCAAAAAAATCGAACGCGTCAAATTTCCATGAAAACCCTGCGGTTATACTGCCCTACCCATTAAGGAGCAGGAAATTGCGTCGTGCTTATGCCTGGCCGGAAGGCGCGGCGGTAACCCATACACCAGGAGGAATGTCGTGCAAACGTATCAAGCCGATATTGCGGTTATTGGCGCGGGCGGTGCCGGACTGCGGGCCGCTATCGCGGCGGCGCAGGCCAACCCGAGCGCCAAAATTGCGCTGATTTCAAAAGTCTATCCGATGCGTAGCCATACCGTCGCCGCTGAAGGCGGTTCTGCGGCGGTAACGCAGGATCACGACAGCTTCGCCTACCATTTTCAGGACACGGTTTCCGGCGGCGACTGGCTATGCGAGCAGGACGTGGTGGACTATTTTGTTCGTCAGTGTCCGACCGAAATGACCCAGCTTGAACAGTGGGGCTGCCCCTGGAGTCGTCGGCCGGGCGGCTCGGTCAACGTGCGCCGCTTTGGCGGCATGAAGATCGAACGCACCTGGTTTGCCGCCGACAAAACCGGCTTCCATATGCTGCATACCCTGTTTCAGACCTCCCTGCAGTTCCCGCAGATCCAGCGCTTCGACGAGCATTTCGTGCTCGATATTCTGGTGGATGACGGTCACGCCCGTGGCCTGGTGGCGATGAACATGATGGAAGGCCAGCTGGTACAGATCCGCGCGAATGCCGTGGTGATGGCGACCGGCGGCGCGGGTCGCGTCTACCGCTATAACACCAACGGCGGGATCGTCACCGGCGACGGCATGGGTATGGCGCTGCGCCACGGCGTACCGCTGCGCGATATGGAGTTCGTTCAGTATCACCCCACCGGCCTGCCCGGCTCCGGCATCCTGATGACCGAAGGCTGCCGCGGCGAAGGCGGCATTCTGGTAAACAAAGATGGCTACCGCTATTTGCAGGACTACGGCATGGGGCCGGAAACCCCGCTCGGCGAGCCGAAAAACAAGTACATGGAGCTGGGGCCGCGCGACAAAGTCTCCCAGGCGTTCTGGCACGAGTGGCGTAAAGGCCGTACCGTCGCGACGCCACGCGGGGATGTGGTGTATCTCGATCTGCGCCATCTCGGTGAGAAAAAGCTGCTGGAACGTCTGCCCTTTATCTGCGAGCTGGCGAAAGCCTATGTCGGCGTCGATCCGGTGAAAGACCCGATCCCGGTGCGCCCGACCGCCCACTACACCATGGGCGGAATTGAAACCAACGCCGGATGTGAAACCCGCCTGCAGGGTCTGTTTGCCGTGGGCGAATGCTCCTCCGTTGGCCTGCACGGGGCCAACCGCCTCGGCTCTAACTCGCTGGCGGAACTGGTGGTGTTTGGTCGTCTGGCGGGCGAGCAGGCAATGGCGCGCGCTGCGTCCGCGTCTCCGGCTAACGATACGGCACTGAATGCTCAGGCCGCCGACGTTGAGCAGCGCCTGAAAACGCGGGTTAATCAGCAGGGCAACGAGCACTGGTCGGCAATCCGCGACGAGATGGGCCTTTCAATGGAAGAAGGCTGCGGTATCTACCGTACCCCGGAGCTGATGCAGAAAACCATCGACAAGCTGGCTGAACTCCAGGAGCGCATGCAGCGCGTGCGTATCACAGACACCTCCAGCGTATTCAATACCGAGCTGCTCTATACCATCGAGCTGGCGCACGGGCTGAACGTTGCCGAATGCATGGCGCACTCGGCGATGGCGCGCAAGGAGTCACGCGGCGCGCATCAGCGTCTCGACGAAGGCTGTACGGAACGCGACGACGTGAATTTCCTTAAGCATACCCTGGCATTCCGCGAGGCCGACGGCAGCACGCGCCTGGCCTACAGCGATGTGAAGATCACGACCCTGCCACCGGCGAAACGCGTGTACGGGGCAGAGTCTGAAGCAGCCGAGAAGAAGGAGACGGCGAATGGCTGAGATGAAAATCATGAAGCTTGAGGTGGTGCGCTACCACCCGGAAACGGACAGCGCGCCCCACAGCGTGTTCTATGACGTGCCCTGGGACGAGCAGACGTCGCTGCTGGATGCGCTGGGGTACATCAAAGACAACCTCGCCCCGGATCTGAGCTACCGCTGGTCGTGCCGGATGGCGATCTGCGGCTCGTGCGGAATGATGGTTAATCGCGTACCGAAGCTGGCCTGTAAAACCTTCCTGCGCGACTATCCGCACGGCCTGAAGGTTGAGGCGCTGGCGAATTTCCCCATTGAGCGCGATCTGGTGGTGGACATGACCCACTTTATCGAAAGCCTGGAGGCGATTAAGCCGTACATCATCGGTAACCCGCGCACCCCGGATCAGGGGCCAAACGTTCAGACCCCGGCGCAGATGGCGAAGTACCATCAGTTCTCGGGCTGCATCAACTGCGGCCTCTGCTACGCCGCCTGCCCGCAGTTTGGTCTGAATCCGGAGTTCATCGGCCCGGCGGCAATCACCCTGGCGCACCGCTACAACCTCGACAACCGCGATCGCGGGAAGGCCCAGCGCATGCCGCAGCTGAACGGCCAGAACGGCGTCTGGACCTGCACTTTCGTCGGCTACTGCTCTGAAGTCTGTCCGAAACACGTTGACCCGGCGGCCGCCATTCAGCAGGGCAAAGTGGAAAGTTCGAAAGATTTCCTCATTGCCACCCTGAAACCCGACGCAAGGAGCGCATGACCATGACCACCAAACGTAAACCTTACGTGCAACCCATGACGCCGACCTGGTGGAAACGCCTGCCCTTCTACCGCTTCTATATGCTGCGTGAAGGCACGGCGCTGCCGGCGGTCTGGTTCAGCATCGTGCTGCTTTATGGCCTTTTTGCGCTCAAGCACGGGCCGGAGAGCTGGCAGGACTTTATCGGCTTCCTGCAAAATCCCATCGTGCTGTTGATTAATCTGCTCAGCCTGGCTGCCGCGCTGCTGCATACCAAAACCTGGTTTGAGCTGGCCCCGAAGGCCGCCATTGTCATCGTAAAGGGTGAAAAGATGGGGCCGGGACCGGTGATCAAAGGCCTCTGGGCCGTCACTGTTGTGGTGACGATAGTTATTCTCGGCGTTGCGCTGTTCTGGTGAGGAGACCACGATGATTAATCCCAACCCAAAACGTTCTGACGAACCGCTGTTCTGGGGGCTGTTCGGCGCAGGCGGCATGTGGAGTGCGATTGTCGCACCGGTAGTGATTTTGCTGGTCGGCATTCTGCTGCCGCTGGGCCTCGGCCCGGGCGATGCGTTCAGCTATGAGCGCATTCTGGCATTCTCACAAACGCTTATCGGGCGACTGTTTCTCTTTCTGATGATTGTCCTGCCGCTCTGGTGTGGGCTGCACCGCCTTCACCACGCCATGCACGACCTGAAAATCCACGTACCGGCCGGGAAATGGGTGTTCTACGGTCTGGCGGCGATCCTGAGCATCGTGACGCTGATCGGCGTCCTTACCCTCTGACTCCGCTTCTGGCCTGCCACACCGGCAGGCCACGTCGCTTTCCGCCACGCAAAATTTCCCGCATCTTCTACACTTAGCTTAAAAATGCTGGAGGGAATTAGCGATGAGGATCTTACCTGTTGTTGCCGCCGTCACCGCTGCGTTGCTGGTGGTTTCCTGTAGTTCACCCACGCCGCCGAAAGGCGTCACGGTTATTGAGAATTTTGATACCCAGCGCTATCTCGGCACCTGGTATGAAATCGCCCGCCTGGATCACCGCTTCGAACGCGGTCTGGAGCGCGTAACGGCAACCTACAGCCTGCGCGACGACGGTGGCCTGAAGGTGATCAACCGCGGCTACAACCCGGAACGCGGGATGTGGCAGGAGAGCGAAGGGAAAGCCTATTTCACCACCAACGACAAGACGCGCGCCTCGCTGAAGGTGTCGTTCTTCGGCCCGTTCTACGGCGGCTATAACGTGATTGCGCTGGATGATGACTATCAGAATGCGCTGGTCTGCGGGCCGAATCGCGACTACCTGTGGATCCTCTCGCGTAACCCGACGATAACGCCGGACGTAAAACAGCGGATGGTGGATGTCGCGACCCGGCAAGGGTTTGAAGTGAATAAACTTATCTGGGTGAAACAGACCCCACGTTAGTGGGTGCTGATTTTAAGCCCGATAATCCCCGCCACAATAAGCAGCAGGCTGGCGATACGCGCAACGCTCGCGGATTCGCCCAGCAGCACGATACCGGTAATCGCCGCGCCAACCGCGCCTATGCCCGTCCAGACGGCGTAGGCGGTGCCGGTTGGCAGCGTCTTCATCGACCACGACAGCAGCACAATACTGACGATCATCGCCGTCACCGTAATAATACTCGGCGTGAGGCGGGTAAAACCGTGGGTATATTTCAGGCCGACCGCCCAGACAACTTCCAGCAGACCAGCGATAACAAGCACTAACCAGGCCATAACAGGCTCCATTTTTGGTGGGGCCGTCCCCGATTTGATGATGCGCATATGGGTCGTCCCATATGGCCTTTTAATAAGCGAGAATAATGATGTCGTCAAAAAAGGCGCATCTCAACTCTTTTTTCTCATCTTTACCGCGCTTTCCCGGGTAAAAGCCGGAAATAGCGGCACTTGTCTGTTCAGATCAAGCCTTCAACTGGTCAGAGATCTTCCTATGATGATGCGTTTCCTTCGTCCGGGAAACGGGGCACGTATCTTTCTCGAACGCGAAGCAGACCATGTATAAAATTTTAGTGATTGACCGCTGTCACTTCAGCCGCAACGGCCTGAAAGCGTGGCTCACTCATCCTGACAACTTTGCCTCCTCATTCTCCGTTACGGGTATCGATAACCTGCTTCATGCCCGTGAGCATATCCTGCAATGGCAGCCCAACATGGTGATTGCCGATCTCTACAGTTTTATGGGTGAACTACACCATATTCAGCAGCTCTCTTCGATTTTCGCCGCCTGCGGTAATACCACGCGTTTGATCCTGCTGCAGAGCGGGCGCGCTGCGGTGCTGGATGACTACTGCGCGCTGCAAACCAGCTGGCGTGCGGTGGATAAATCCCTGTCGCTGAGCGCGCTGCGTCGGCTGATTCAGGACGCGCTGGTGTCGCGTCCGCCGTTTGGAGAACCAAAGCCGGTTCAGCCGCTGCTGACGCTGCGTGAAGAGCGCGTGCTGGCGCTGTGGACTAAGGGTGCCAGTAACGACGTGGTCGCAACAAAAATGGGGATTACGGTGAAAACGGTTTACACCTACAAGCGCAATATTCGCATGAAGCTGGGCGCGGATAATCGTTTTTCGCTGTTTCTGGCGCTGCCGGAGATGGCGGAGGGGTAATGACGGTACGGCCAGACAGCCGTACCGAGGAGCAGGCTTACTGTGAGGCTTTGGTCGCTGCGCCAGAGATGGCGCTGCCGCCGTCCTGAATATCTTCACCCACGCCGCGGGTGGTATTGCAGGCGGTCAGTAAAGATGAAAGGACTACTACAGAAAAGAACGTCGCAATTGCTTTCTTCAACATAATATCTTCCTTTTATTGCCAAAGTTGTTTTGTGTATAGCCACTTAAGCATAGCTAAAAAAGCAACCGCTGCCGGAAAAGGTAATAATTTTAGGAGAAGGAGAAATTACTGTACTGCGCGCTGGATTGCGCCACCCAGATGCTGGACATCTTCGCCGAAACCACGCGCCGTGTTGCAGCCGCTGAGCGCGACACCACATACCAGAGCGATAAGCAGGAAAGAGAGAAAGCGGTGCATCATCCGTGCGATCCTTGAACAACGGCGTGGCAGGGCGCCACGCCGCAGGTTTTCTGCGCTTACTTCACGCGAGAAACGTATTCACCAGAGCGGGTATCCACTTTGATAACTTCGCCGATCTGTACGAACAGCGGAACTTTAACCACAGCGCCAGTGCTCAGGGTCGCCGGCTTGCCGCCAGTCCCTGCGGTATCGCCTTTCAGGCCCGGATCGGTTTCAGTGATTTCCAGCTCAACAAAGTTCGGCGGGGTCACGGAAATCGGCTGGCCGTTCCACAGGGTCACGATGCACTCAGCCTGATCCAGCAGCCACTTCGCGTTTTCACCCACGGCTTTCTCATCGGCAGCCAGCTGCTCGAAGGTCTGGTTGTTCATGAAGTGCCAGAACTCACCGTCGTTGTAGAGGTAGGTCAGGTTCATATCTACCACGTCTGCGCCTTCTGCGGAGTCGGTAGATTTGAAGGTTTTCTCAACGCGGGTACCGGTCAGCAGACGACGCAGCTTAACGCGTGCGAACGCCTGGCCTTTACCCGGCTTAACGAACTCGCTGGCTTCAACCGCATAAGGTTCGCCGTCCATCATGATTTTAAGACCAGCACGAAAATCGTTGCTATAGTAAGTCGCCATAAGGCCCTCTGAAAATTGTTAACTGGTAGCTAAGCCACAAAATGGCGCATATTGTAACCCTAAATACCCCATCCAGAGAAGATTGGTTATCGCAACTTGCAGATGTAATAACCGATCCCGATGAGCTGCTGCATCTTTTAAAGATAGACACCTTTCCCGACCTGCTGGCAGGCCGCGAGGCGCGACGTCTTTTCGCCCTGCGCGTGCCGCGCGCGTTTGTCGCGCGGATGGAGCCGGGAAACCCTGACGATCCGCTGCTAAGACAAGTACTTACCGCGCAGGAAGAGTTTATCGCTGCGCCCGGGTTCACCACCGATCCGCTGGAAGAACAGAACAGCGTGGTGCCCGGCCTGCTGCATAAGTACCGCAACCGCGCCCTGCTGCTGGTGAAAGGCGGCTGCGCGGTGAACTGCCGCTACTGCTTCCGCCGTCACTTCCCCTATGCCGATAATCAGGGCAACAAGCGCAACTGGAAAGCGGCGCTGGCGTATATTGCCGCCCATCCGGAGCTGGATGAGATTATTTTTTCCGGCGGCGACCCGCTGATGGCGAAAGATCACGAGCTGGACTGGTTGATTGGCGAGCTGGAAGCGATTGGGCATCTTAAGCGCCTGCGCATTCACAGCCGTCTGCCGATTGTCATCCCGGCGCGCGTTACCGACGGGCTGGTGTCCCGGCTGGCGCGTTCGCGTTTGCAGGTGCTGCTGGTAAACCATATCAACCACGCCCGTGAGATCGACGACGATTTCCGTGCGGCGATGGCGCGGCTGCGTCACGCTGGCGTCACGCTGCTTAACCAGAGCGTACTGCTTAAGAGCGTCAATGACAGCGCACCGGCGCTGGCGGCGCTGAGCAATGCGCTTTTCGATGCCGGGGTGATGCCCTATTACCTGCACGTGCTGGATAAAGTGCAGGGTGCGGCGCACTTCATGGTGAGTGACGACGACGCGCGTCGCATCGTGCGCGAGCTGCTGTCGCTGGTATCGGGTTATCTGGTGCCGCGCCTGGCGCGAGAGATTGGCGGCGAGCCAAGTAAAACGCCGCTGGATCTGCAGCTGCGCCAGCAGTAATAAAAAAGGTGGAGGCGTCGCGCTTATCCACCTTATGCCGCTTCAGTTGGCCGTGACAGCCGTTACGGCCTGCCTTCCACGACGTCAGCCCGTCAGTTCGGGCATTTGTAGACCTGACCGGCCATTTCGCTTGCGATTGGCACAAAGCTGGACAGCATATTCTGGCTCGGGCTGGTGACGCCGTACAGCACGTTGCCGCCCATCGCCGCCGCCTGGTTACGCAGCGCATTTGCCGCACCGCGCATTGAACCGCCCTCTTCGCCGTGCTGACCAGACAGCCAGTTGCTCTGTTTGCCGGTGGCCGTGCCGATCAGCTGGCATTCTGAGCCTGGCTGCTCTTCTACAAAGCGAACACCCTGCCCGCCTGCGGACAGCTCGTTGCCGCTTGAACAACCGGCCAGCAGCAGCGCTGCCACAACCATTCCTGCTGAGACTTTTAAGCGCATGTTATTCCTCATATTCGATAAGCTGGACAAACCCTGCCCGACTCAACCTTATACTAAAAACGTGACGAAAAGAAAAACCCCCGGCCATTTCTGACCGGGGGTTTTGCGTGCTGAAACGCGTTGTTGGCTTAAATCAGCGAACTGGCGCGTCGCGGCTGAGATGTCAGCTTCCAGTGTAACCGTGACGACGGGCGTTTTCTACACAGTCGGTCCGGTTTACATAACCCTGCGAGGATGCCCCCACAATGACGCCATTTGGCGCAGTGCGGCGCCAGCGCCATTCATTCTGATTATCCTTATAAATCTCCCATTTATCATTCATATATATTTCCTTTTTCCGTTATCGGTTATGGCGCAGCGGAAATCATGTACCGCTGTTGGCCAGCCAGATCGCTGCCGGAGCAGATACCTGTGGCAACGACAGGCGTTATATGACCTTTTGTAACGGGTGTAACAAGCGACACGGCCACAGGAGCAGGAAACTCAGAATCAGCTGGGGGGATTTTTCAGACGGAACGCAGGGTTTTCAGCGCATAAAAAAACCGGCTGAAACATCAGCCGGTTTTTTTTGTGCGGAAGAGCGCAGACGAGACGCTGCGCTCAGGGCAATTACATCATACCGCCCATACCGCCCATGCCACCCATACCGCCGGCAGCACCTAAGTCAGGCGCGTCGGATTTCGGCAGGTCGGTCACCATGCACTCGGTGGTGATCATCAGGCCAGCCACGGAGGACGCGTACTGCAGCGCAGAACGGGTCACTTTGGTTGGGTCCAGGATACCCATGTCGATCATGTTGCCGTACTCTTCGGTCGCTGCGTTGTAACCGTAGTTACCGTCGCCCGCTTTCACGTTGTTAGCAACCACAGACGGTTCTTCACCGGCGTTAGACACGATCTGACGCAGTGGCGCTTCCATTGCACGCAGTGCAACTTTGATACCGACGTTCTGATCTTCGTTCTGACCAGTCAGCTCAGAGAGTTTAGCGGCAACGCGAACCAGCGCCACGCCACCACCAGCAACCACGCCTTCTTCTACCGCGGCGCGGGTTGCAGCCAGGGCATCTTCAACGCGTGCTTTTTTCTCTTTCATTTCAACTTCGGTTGCTGCGCCAACTTTGATTACCGCAACGCCACCTGCCAGTTTCGCTACGCGCTCCTGCAGTTTTTCACGGTCGTAATCGGAAGTGGCTTCTTCAACCTGCTGGCGGATCTGAGCAACACGGCCCTGAATCGCCGCTTCGTCACCCACGCCATCGATGATGGTGGTGGTGTCTTTGTTGATCACAACGCGTTTTGCCTGACCCAGGTCTTCCAGGGTGGCTTTTTCCAGTTCCATACCGATCTCTTCAGAGATGACGGTACCACCGGTCAGAGTTGCGATATCCTGCAGCATGGCTTTACGACGGTCGCCGAAGCCCGGTGCTTTCACCGCAGCAACTTTCACGATGCCGCGCATGGTGTTAACCACCAGGGTCGCCAGCGCTTCGCCTTCAACGTCTTCAGCCACGATAACCAGCGGTTTGCCTGCTTTCGCAACGGCTTCCAGTACCGGCAGCATTTCGCGGATGTTGGAGATTTTTTTGTCAGCCAGCAGGATGAACGGGCTTTCCAGTTCAACGGCACCCGTTTCCGGCTTGTTGATGAAGTACGGAGACAGGTAGCCACGGTCGAACTGCATACCTTCAACCACGTCCAGCTCGTCCTGCAGGCCGGTGCCTTCTTCAACGGTGATCACGCCTTCTTTACCGACTTTATCCATCGCTTCGGCAATCATTTTGCCGACGGTTTCGTCGGAGTTAGCGGAGATAGTACCTACCTGCGCGATAGCGCGGGAGTCAGAGCACGGTACGGACAGGGTTTTCAGCTCTTCAACTGCGGCGATAACCGCTTTGTCGATGCCGCGCTTCAGGTCCATCGGGTTCATGCCAGCCGCAACGGCTTTCAGGCCTTCGTTGACGATAGCCTGAGCCAGTACGGTTGCAGTGGTGGTGCCGTCGCCTGCCGCGTCGTTCGCTTTGGAGGCCACTTCTTTCACCATCTGGGCGCCCATGTTTTCGAACTTGTCGTCCAGCTCGATTTCACGCGCAACGGATACGCCGTCTTTGGTGATGGTCGGCGCGCCGAAGGATTTATCCAGCACCACGTTACGGCCTTTCGGGCCCAGGGTAACTTTAACCGCGTCTGCCAGTACGTTTACGCCGCGCAGCATTTTTACACGGGCGTCGTTACCGAATTTTACGTCTTTAGCTGCCATTTCTCTTTTCCCTTAAATTCGTATGTTCAGTGAGTTCGCGCGTGGATTACGCTTCAACAATCGCCAGAATGTCGCTTTCAGACATGATCAGCACTTCTTCATTGTCGATCTTTTCAGCTTTCACACCGTAACCATCGTTAAAGATGACGATATCGCCAACTTTTACGTCCAGCGGCTGAACGCTACCGTTATCAAGGATGCGGCCCTTACCGACTGCGATGATTTCGCCACGGGTTGATTTACCTGCTGCGCTACCGGTCAGCACGATGCCGCCTGCAGATTTGGACTCAACCTCTTTACGCTTGACGATGACACGATCATGTAACGGACGAATACTCATTGATAGCTCTCCTTTGAGAAAGTCAGTATCAGTTGTGGGGTAACGCCGACCCTAACGGGTTATCGGCTGGTGACCTGAGAGATGGGGATAGAAAATTCCCCCTTCAAGGGGGAATAACAAAAATTTTTTACTGCCCGTCGCGATCGCGATCCTCCAGGCGTCGCGGCGTTTCATCTTTGCGCTGATATTCGCCGTCGATGGTCTGCCCGTTGCTGTCGCCCGTGGTGAAGCCGCCGCCCGGCATACGGTTGAAGCGCAGGTGCGGCATCAGGCGCAGGGTCAGCAGTTTCTGCACCGGCGGCAGAAGCAGCAGCAGGCCGAGGAAGTCGGTAAAGAAGCCAGGGATGATGAGCAGCAGGCCGGAGATAATCAGCGACACGCTTTTGATCATCTCTGCCGCCGGACTTTCGCCCGCTTCCATCTTCTGCTGCATGATCATCAGGTTTTTAAAGCCCTGGTTGCGCACCAGCGACATACCAATAATCGAGGTGAATACCACCAGCAGCAGCGTCAGCAGCACGCCAAAGACGTGGGCGACCTGGATGAAGATGGAGATCTCGATATAAACGTAAAGAAATATGGCAACTAACGGTATCCAGCGCACTGGGTTCTCCTGTCGATAAGCTGACGCCGCAAGGCCTCAGCGAAAATGGGGTGGCGAAACGCCATCCAGAGGTAATGGAGGCGACCACGCGGGATTTCAATGCGGGCTGCGGGTAAGGGATGGGTAAAGTTTTTTGCGGTGAGCCATTTCACATATTAATAAATGTAATGAAATTGTTGTCATAATAAGTGATCCAGATTACTGCATTTCGCTATTATCAGCATATGATCGTGGGTATCAGAGCGATTAAGGAAATAATCTTCGGTCTGAAAACCAGCATAACCACATAAATACTGCGTATTTAGTGTATTCATCGGCAGCTTGAAAAAGAAGGTTCACATGTTAAACAACATTCGTATCGAAGAAGATTTGTTGGGTACCAGGGAAGTTCCAGCGGATGCCTACTATGGTGTACACACTCTGAGAGCGATTGAGAATTTCTACATCAGCAACAGCAAAATCAGCGACATCCCTGAGTTTGTGCGTGGCATGGTGATGGTGAAAAAAGCCGCGGCGCTGGCCAACAAGGAACTGCAAACCATTCCTAAGAAAGTGGCCAACGCGATTATCGCAGCATGTGATGAAGTCCTGAACAACGGCAAGTGCATGGATCAGTTCCCGGTAGACGTTTACCAGGGCGGCGCGGGCACGTCCGTTAACATGAATACCAACGAGGTTCTGGCCAACATCGGCCTTGAGCTGCTGGGCCACCAGAAAGGTGAGTATCAGTACCTCAACCCCAACGATCACGTCAACAAGTGCCAGTCCACCAACGACGCCTACCCGACCGGTTTCCGTATCGCGGTTTACACCTCTATCGTTAAGCTGGTCGATGCGATTAACCAGCTGGGCGAAGGCTTCCAGCGTAAAGCGGTAGAGTTCGAAACCATCCTGAAGATGGGCCGCACTCAGCTGCAGGATGCGGTGCCGATGACCCTCGGCCAGGAGTTCCACGCCTTTAGCGTGCTGCTGAATGAAGAAACCAAAAACCTGCTGCGCACCGCGGAACTGCTGCTGGAAGTGAACCTCGGCGCAACGGCTATCGGTACACGCCTCAACACCCCGGACGGCTACCAGCAGCTGGCGGTGCAGAAGCTGGCGGAAGTGAGCAACCTGCCGGTGGTGCCGGCGGAAGACCTGATCGAAGCGACCTCAGACTGCGGTGCCTACGTGATGGTACACAGCTCCCTGAAGCGTCTGGCGGTAAAACTCTCCAAGATCTGTAACGACCTGCGCCTGCTCTCGTCAGGCCCGCGCTCTGGCCTGAACGAAATCAACCTGCCGGAACTGCAGGCGGGCTCGTCCATCATGCCGGCGAAAGTGAACCCGGTAGTGCCGGAAGTGGTGAACCAGGTGTGCTTCAAGGTGATCGGCAACGACACCACCGTCACCATGGCGTCCGAAGCGGGCCAGCTGCAGCTGAACGTCATGGAGCCGGTGATTGGCCAGGCAATGTTTGAATCCATCCACATTCTGACCAACGCCTGCTACAACCTGCTGGAAAAATGCGTCAATGGCATAACCGCGAACAAAGAAGTGTGCGAAGGTTACGTTTATAACTCCATCGGTATCGTCACCTACCTCAATCCGTTCATCGGCCACCACAATGGCGACATCGTTGGTAAAATCTGCGCCGAAACCGGTAAGAGCGTGCGTGAAGTGGTACTGGAACGAGGTCTGCTCTCTGAAGCAGAGCTTGACGATATTTTCTCGGTGCATAATCTGATGCATCCAGTTTATAAAGCGAAACGTTATACCGATGAAAGCGAACAATAACAGAACAGGGTAAACGCTTATCAAGGCACGTCCTCCGGACGTGCCTTTTTCGTTTTATACGGCTACGAAATCACAACATTCGTTTATCTATTACTTAACTCACAAGGAAGCAATCATGATAGTCGTTGAACTCATCATCGTTCTGCTGGCGATCTATATCGGCGCCAGGCTCGGAGGGATAGGCATCGGCTTTGCCGGTGGCCTCGGGGTGCTGGTGCTGGCCGCCATCGGCGTCAAACCGGGGAATATTCCTTTTGACGTTATCTCCATCATCATGGCGGTGATCGCGGCTATCTCTGCCATGCAGGTGGCTGGCGGGCTGGATTATCTCGTCAACCAGACCGAGAAACTGCTGCGCCGCAACCCGAAATACATCACCATTCTCGCGCCGGTGGTCACCTATTTTCTGACCATCTTCGCCGGCACCGGCAATATCTCGCTCGCCACCCTGCCGGTAATTGCTGAAGTGGCGAAGGAGCAGGGTATTAAGCCGTGCCGTCCGCTCTCTACCGCCGTGGTCGCAGCCCAGATCGCCATTACCGCCTCACCCATTTCTGCCGCCGTGGTGTATATGTCGTCAGTGATGGAAACCCACGGCGTCAGCTACATTCATCTGCTGTCGGTGGTGATCCCGTCCACGCTGCTGGCGGTGCTGGTGATGTCGTTCCTGGTATCGGTGCTGTTTAATTCGAAGCTCTCTGATGACCCGGTTTACCAGAAGCGCCTTGAAGAGGGACTGATTGCCCTGCGCGGCGACAAGAAAATCGAGCTGAAGCCGCGCGCCCGCACCTCGGTATGCCTGTTCCTGCTCGGCGTGGTCTGCGTGGTGATCTACGCCATCGTCAACAGCCCGAGCCTCGGCATTGTCGCCACGCCGCTGATGAACACCACCAGCGCCATCCTGATTATCATGCTAAGCGTCGCGACCCTGACGACCATCCTGTGCCGCGTTGAAACCGAATCCATCCTCAGTTCAAGCACCTTTAAAGCCGGCATGAGCGCCTGTATCTGTATTCTCGGCGTCGCCTGGCTGGGTGACACCTTTGTTTCTGCCAACATCGACTGGATCAAAGCTACCGCCGGGAGCGTAATTCAGGGGCACCCGTGGCTGCTGGCGCTGATCTTCTTCGTTGCTTCCGCTCTGCTCTACTCTCAGGCAGCCACGGCAAAAGCACTGATGCCGATGGCGCTGGCGCTGAACGTGTCGCCGCTGACTGCCGTGGCCTCTTTCGCGGCGGTATCCGGGCTGTTCATCCTGCCGACCTACCCGACGCTGGTCGCCGCCGTACAGATGGACGATACCGGCACCACGCGCATCGGGCGCTTCGTGTTTAACCACCCGTTCTTTATTCCCGGCACCATCGGCGTGGTGCTGGCCGTCTGCTTTGGCTTCCTGCTGGGCAGCGTGCTGCTGTAACGCCGTAACCTCAGGTGACAAAAAAGCGGGCTGCGCCAGCGGCCCGTTTCATGAACCCCTTTCGCCCGCGTGATATAGTGCCTTTTTTCGCCGAGACGAGGTTGCTATGACCCAGCCCGATGCTGTCGTAATTCTCTGTACCGCCCCCGATGAAGCCACCGCCCAGGAGCTGGCCGCCAAAGTGCTGGCGGAAAAGCTCGCCGCCTGCGTCACGCTGCTGCCCGGCGCAACCTCGCTCTACTACTGGGAAGGCAAGCTGGAGCAGGAATACGAAGTGCAGATGGTGCTGAAAAGCGACACCTCGCGTCAGGAGCCGCTGCTGCGCTGCCTGAAAAACCTTCACCCGTATCAAACCCCTGAATTGCTGGTTCTGCCGGTGCTCCACGGAGATAGTGATTACCTCTCATGGCTCAACGCATCCTTACGCTGATCCTGCTGTTATGCAGCACCTCAGCCCTGGCCGGGCTTTTTGACGCCCAGCCGAAAAGCCAGTATCTGCCTGCCGACCAGGCCTTTGCTTTTGACTTCATCCAGCAGGATCGCGATCTGACCCTGAGCTGGCAGATCCGCGACGGCTACTATCTCTATCGCAAGCAGATCGCCATCACCCCGGCGCAGGCAGAAACCGCGCCGCTGGCGCTGCCGCCGGGCACGCCGCACGAGGATGAGTTCTACGGCAAGAGCGAAATTTATACCCGCCAGCTGCAGCTGCCCGTCGATATTCGCCGCGCCGCGCCGGGCGCAACCCTGACCGTGACCTATCAGGGCTGTGCCGCCGCCGGGTTCTGCTATCCGCCGGAAACCAGAGTAGTGCCGCTGAGCGCCGTCGCGCCTGCCGCGCAAGCGCCGGCAGCGAGCACCGCGCCCGTGGAGAACACAGCAGCCACCGCGCCCGCCCCGCTGCCCTTTTCGGCGCTGTGGGCGCTGCTGATTGGCATTGGTATCGCCTTTACCCCGTGCGTACTCCCGATGTACCCGCTGATCTCCGGCATCGTGCTTGGCGGCCAGCAACGCCTCTCTACCGGGCGCGCGCTGCTGCTGGCGTTTATCTACGTCCAGGGCATGGCGCTGACCTACACCGCGCTCGGCCTGGTGGTCGCCGCCGCAGGGCTTCAGTTCCAGGCCGCGCTCCAGCACCCTTATGTGCTCATCGGCCTGTCGGTGGTCTTCGTGCTGCTGGCGCTGTCGATGTTCGGTCTGTTTACCCTGCAGCTGCCGTCTGCGCTTCAGACGCGCTTAACCCTGATGAGCAACCGCCAGCGCGGCGGCTCACCGGGTGGCGTATTCGCGATGGGCGCGATTGCCGGGCTGATCTGCTCCCCCTGCACCACCGCGCCGCTCAGCGCCATTCTGCTCTACATCGCCCAGAGCGGTAACCTGTGGCTCGGCGGCGGTACGCTCTATCTCTACGCCCTCGGCATGGGGCTGCCGCTGGTGCTGGTGACGGTGTTCGGCAACCGTCTACTGCCGAAAAGCGGGCCGTGGATGGAGAAAGTGAAAGTCGCCTTCGGGTTTGTCATCCTCGCCCTGCCGGTATTTCTGCTGGAGCGCGTGGTGGGCGAGCCCTGGGGGCTGCGGATGTGGTCGGCGCTCGGCGTCGCCTTCTCTGCCTGGGCCTTTATCGCCAGCCTGAGCGCCACCCGCGCCTGGGTGCGCGTGGTGCAGATCCTGCTGCTGGCCGCCGCGGTCATCAGCGCCCGCCCGCTGCAGGACTGGGCGTTTGGTGTGCCAACAGCGCAAAACCAGGCCCATCTCAACTTCACCCGCATCGCCAGCGTTGATGATCTGAATGCCGCGCTGGCGGCGGCGAAGGGCAAGCCGGTGATGCTCGATCTGTATGCCGACTGGTGCGTCGCCTGTAAGGAGTTTGAGAAATACACCTTCAGCGATCCGCAGGTGCAGCAGGCGCTGAGCGATACCGTTCTGCTGCAGGCGGACGTCACCGCCAACAATGCGCAGGACCGCGCCCTGCTCGCGCACCTCAACGTGCTCGGTCTGCCGACGATGTTGTTCTTTGACGCCGACGGGCGTGAGCAACCGGCCCGCCGGGTTACCGGTTTTACAAAGCCAGAGGCGTTTATCCGTCATTTGCACAATCGGGATCGGTAAACGACACTCTATGTGGGATAAATCACCGAAATAAATGGAGGAACAGTCTGTGGAACGCGAAGCGGTTCTTGACCAGGCTCTGCAACTCCTTGAACAGCAAGGACTCTCCAGCACAACGCTGGACATGGTAGCCACCCGCGTCGACTACCCGCTGGAAGCGCTCGAACGCTTCTGGCCGGACAGCGAAGCGCTGCTTTACGACGCACTGCGGCATCTCAGCCAGCAGGTTGACGCCTGGCGTCGCCAGTTGCTGCACGACGACACGCAAACTCACGAGCAAAAACTGCTGGCGCGCTATCAGGCGCTGACCGACTGCGTGACCCGCCAGCGTTATCCGGGCTGCCTGTTTATCGCTGCCTGCACCTTTTTCCCCGACCCGACGCACCCGATTCACCAGCTTGCCGATCAGCAGAAGCGCAATGCGTACGACTTCAGTCATCAGCTGCTGACCGAGCTGGAAGTGGACGACCCGGCGATGGTGGCAAAACAGATGGAGCTGGTGCTGGAAGGCTGTCTGAGCCGGATGCTGGTCAATCGCAGCCAGGCGGATGTGGATACCGCACGCCAGCTGGCGGAAGACATTCTGCGCTTCGCCCAGTGCCGCAAAGGCGGCGCGCTGACCTGAACCTGCTGGTTCTGGCAGTATAGTTATCACCCTGATACGCATATACTTCGTCCGATTTTACTCATAAAAAGGACTTTATATGCGTTTCTTGCCGACAGCCCTGTTTGCCGCCCTGTTCAGCACGTCGCTTCATGCGGCCCCACTCGAGGGCATCACGTTTCAACATAACGACTGGGAAATCGCCTGCGATAACACCGGCACCTGCCGGGCGGCGGGTTATGGCGTTAATGATGGCGAAATCAGCGTTTTGCTGACCCGTAAAGCCGGACCTCTGGCGCAGGTTAATGTTCAGGCAACCTTCGCCAACGAGATCGATGATCCTGAGTCACTGTCACCGGAGACGCTGTTTATTGATGGTAATTCCGAAGGCTCGCTGGAGTGGGGAGAGAACGGCTATCTGCTACTCAATGCAACCCAACGCGATGCTCTACTCCAGGCGTTGCGCGAGGACCGCCTTATAGAATTTGGCAGCAAAATGCGCCGCCTGAAGCTCTCCTCATCTGGCTCCAACGCGGTGCTGTTGAAAATGGACGACTTTCAGCAGCGCGTTAATACTCCGGACGCGCTGATACGCCCGGGAAAACGCAGCAACAATACGGTATTAATGCCCCGCGACATCCCTCTGGTAGTGCGTTATCCCGCCATTTCTGACGCAAAATCTGTACCGCTGACGCCTGCCGAGCTGGCAAAAATCGAGCCGCAGCTGCGGGAGAAATTCGCTACGGAGTGCGATATCGGAGAGGAAGAACATGCGGAGCCGTGGGTTAAAACGCCCATCGACGATAAGCACGTTACCGTCACCACCCTCTGCTGGCGCGGTGCCTATAACGAAAGTTATGCCGTCTGGTTTACCGACAACGCGCTCAACACGCCGCCTCAGTTCGTCACCAGTGACGCCAGCGACTTTACCGATGGATTCATTTTTTCATCGCATAAAGGGCGCGGGCTCGGCGACTGCTTTTCCGCCGAGAGCCGCTACTGGAATGGCGAAGGCTTCGTCAGGAGCGAAGCGATTTCTTCAGGCATGTGCAGTGGCATGGGTGCAGGCGGCGTCTGGATCCTGCCGACACTGATCAGCAGTGTACGCATGAAAGCGGATGTCGATACCGATCGGCTGGCGCTTAAAACGTTGCGCGCTGCAATGGACACCCTTCAGGACAAAGATTCAGTCACCGCCCTGGCGCAACGCTTTCCGGTGAAGGCCGTGCAAACCCGGTTCACGCTGAACCCCGACACGCCTGACCGCAAGCCCTCAGCAGCGATCAGCGATGACGAGTGGCAGGCGTTTGTAAATTCGAAAATTGTGGTGGATGGTGACGAAGCAGGCATCAGTTATACGCTGGTAGACCTGGATAACGACGGTAAGCGCGATCTGATCGTTGACAGCGATGTGGGCGGCACCAGCCTATATAACTATACGGGGGTGCGTAAAAACACGGGTGATCGCTTCTCGGTTGTCGATTCGCGCTCGCGGTATAACGCCAACGTTGCTATGTGGCCGATGTCCGGCGTGCTGTACTCTACTGCCGGACGCGGTGCCGACCAGTATGCGGAGTGGATCGAGATGAATGGTCAAATCTATGCCCTGTTGCGCGACGGTGTGTTTGGCTCAGATACCTATTGGTTGCTGCGTCCGTTCAGCGATGCCGCGAAGGCTCCGGCGGTAACGGTGCGCTATCACTACGATCTGCGGCTTTCACCCACAGAAGATGCAACCCCGGCGCTGACGGCGAACGAGAAAAAATCCCTGATGGCCGAACTTGAGCGCGTCCAGCAGGCCATAGCCCGCGGAAAATCGCTCCGCGCCGAAGATGCCCCCGTCTGCCCTGTTCCACCCGGCACGCCCGCCGACGCGGCAGATTTATATTCCGCTGGGCGCCCGGTGACTTATGCCGAACAGGTTGCCCTGCTGCCAGCCTGGCACAACGGAGCGTGCTACGTCGGCACGCTGATTAATCTGTATTACTACTCTGCTGAGAGCGGCATTGAAGGCTTTCTCACCTTCGATTCACCCCGCAATGACAACACGGCACCCGCGGGATATACGTTGTCAGGTACACGTCGTATTACAGGCATTGAAGACGGATGGAAAGCTTATGCCAGCGATGCGGAAGAGGAGTGAATATTGGGTATTTTAGCGCCAACTCCGCCAGAATCGCCGTAAAGTTGAGCAAACAAACGGGGTGAGGGGAAAACACCGTTGACGCCACTCGCGGATTAAGGTTTAATTCGCCCCGTTGCCCGGATAGCTCAGTCGGTAGAGCAGGGGATTGAAAATCCCCGTGTCCTTGGTTCGATTCCGAGTCCGGGCACCACTATTTAAAGAACCCAGCCTATGGCTGGGTTTTTGCTTTCTGGCGTGCGGACTCTCCATCAACATCGTTCGATGATTCGCTTCTGCGCTCCACATAGGGTGGGTAAGCGCAGCGCACCCACCTTCACAGACGCAGCGGCGGCGGCGGGTGCACAGGCTTACCCGCCCTACGATAATGCCTCATCCTCTATCCACCTCACACCATCCGCGGTGCGTACCCAACGCGGGGCTTTCATATTTGCAGTGAAATAGTTGATCAGATCGTACAGCAACCCGCTCAGCTGTCGCTCTGTCTCCGTGGATAACCCCTGCCCTGCCAGCAGATGCGTTAGCGTAAGGCAGTAGCGGCAGAGCTGGGTGCAGTCCGGATCGAAACGCGGTATCCGCCCGGGCAGTGCGTCTACCGTCAGGCTGTCAACCAGATGCGCTGGCACCGGGTCGAGTAATGTGGGTTCCAGCACCGACAGGCATGCAGTGAGCCTGCCGCAAAGCGCCATTTTTAATGCCGGATCGTCGCTCTCCATCAGGGTTTCGACAAACTGCTCGCAGCGATCGGCGAGAAGCGTGAAATCCGTGCTCGCGCTGAAAGGAACGGTGAGTAACGGGTGAGTCAGGGTGAGGGTCGTAGCCATAGCGGCAGCCTCCTGTAACGGGATAAATTCCCGCCACCTGAGAGGCTAATCTCATATGGTGGCGGAACCGGACGAGGTTAGCCTTACCGGCGTTACAGGGAACCGGCGCGTCTTTCGACGCCCTCGCCAGGCCCGCCATTGAGGTGTGACCGTGCGCACGACACAAAGTGAACCTGTGTCGCCTGTAACAATACTTCAGGAGGCTAATCCCGGCACCTGATTTTGCAGGTGCGAGCGCACATTACCGCTAACCATTACCGGCGGCAAGCGATGTCGCGCCCGAAAGCGAGGCAAGATGATAAACAGGAAACCGCCTCGCAAAACGCTGCAAAACCCCTACCAGATTTCTGGTTTTTGCGATTGAATAGCGGCCGCAGCAGGCGTACCATTTGTACGGAATGAAACCGTACAAAATCGGCACCGGGAGTCCTGACTATGCCTGCTCAAAAAAACCAGCGAATCGACCTGAGGCTCAGTCTGGAGGATAAGAACATGATTGAGGAAGCCGCCGCGATGACGAACCAGACAGTTAGCCAGTTTATGCTGAACAGCGCCTCGGAACGGGCGGCAGAAATTATCGAGCAGCATCGGCGTATCGTGCTTAATGACGCCTCGTGGGACCAGGTGATGGATGCCATCAGCAATCCTCCAGCACCTGTTGCGAAACTGAAACGCGCCGCCAGACGCCTGAAGGATCTGGAGTAAGCCATGCCCGGCCTGAAAATTGAAATCCTGACGGAGGGGGTTTGCTACGACACCACCGCATTTGACTGCGGTGATGCGACGTTAAACACGTTTCTGACCGAACACCTGCCACGGCAGCACAACAGCCGGGTGTTGCGGGCTTATATTCTGCGAACAACCGATGAGGCTGCCAGAGTTCGCGGGTTTTATACCCTGTCCGGCAGCAGTTTCGAGAAAGCGCAACTGCCCTCCAGAACGCAGCAAAAGAAAGTGCCGTACCGCAACGTGCCTGCTGTTACGCTCGGCCGTCTGGCAATAGATAAACGGCTGCAGGGCGAAGGCTGGGGATCCACACTGGTCAGCCATGCGATGAGGGTCGTTTACCAGGCGTCGCTGACGGTGGGGATCCACGGCATGTTTGTTGAAGCGCTAAATGAAAAAGCCCGCCGTTTTTATCTGAGCCTCGGGTTTATTCTCCTTACTGGCGATAACCATCAGGCGCTGTTTTATCCGGTAACCGCAATGGAAGCGCTGTTTGCTGAGCATAATTAACCTGGCTTTTAAAAAGAAGCGAGATTTCCCGTCCAGAAATTTCATCACGCCTGTATCCCGCAGCTCATTTTCTCTTTTGGCTCTGACAAACCACGATCGGCACCCGTTCCTTAACCTCTTAAGCTTCCCTTAATTTACTTCTGAAACCATAGCGGCATCATTATTCCGGATGCCGTTGCTATGTTGACCATCAAAAGACCCCGCCTCAGCCGCCTGGGCGTGATTCTGGCCTGTGCTGCGTATATTGCGCTGCTGCTGAATATCCCGTTTTACCGCCAGGTGCTGGCGCTGGTGCCGCTCACCAGCCTGCATAACGGGCTGATCATCGCCTCAATGCCGGTGGCGCTGTTCAGCATTATCAGCGTGCTGCTGCTGCTCGCGTCGTTTGTCTGGCTGGAGCGGCCGCTGGCGATGCTGTTTATTCTGCTCGCCGCTGCGGCGCAGTACTTTATTCTCACCTATGGGGTGATCATTGACCGCTCGATGATCACCAACATCCTGGATACCACCCCGGCGGAGAGCTTTGCGCTGATGTCGCCGCGCTTGGTCATCACGCTGCTGTTGTCCGGCGTGGCGATGGCCTTACTGGTCTGCTGGGTGAAATATAAACCGGCGGCCTCGCTGGTGAAGGCCGTGGTGCCGCGGCTGGCGGCGCTGGTGGTCACGTCGCTGGCTATCCTGCTGATCGCGTTCTTCTTTTATAAGGATTACGCCTCGCTGTTTCGCAATGATAAACAGCTGGTGAAAGCCCTCAATCCGTCGAACAGCATCGTGGCGGTGTGGTCCTGGTATCGCCATCATCAAATGGACAACCTGCCGCTGGTGCGGATGGGTGAGGATGCGCACCTGAGCCAGCAGGCTCAGGCTGGCGAGAAGAAAAACCTTACCCTTCTCATCGTGGGCGAAACGTCGCGGGCGGATAACTTCTCGCTCGGCGGCTACGGGCGCCTCACCAACCCGCGTCTGGCGCAGGACGCGGTGATCTACTTCCCGCACACCACCTCCTGCGGCACGGCGACGGCGATCTCGGTGCCGTGCATGTTCTCCGGGATGCCGCGCAAAGCGTACAACGAGCAGCTCGCCAGCCATCAGGAGGGGCTGCTGGATCTCCTGCAGCGCGCCGGGCTGAGCGTGCTGTGGAATGAAAACGACGGCGGCTGCAAAGGGGTGTGTAACCGGGTGCCGCACCAGAACGTGACCCGGCTGAACCTGCCGGGCCAGTGCATCGATGGCGAATGCTACGACGAGGTGCTGTTTCACGGGCTGGACGACTACATTCGCAACCTGAAGCAGAACGGCGTGATTGTGATCCACACCATCGGCAGCCACGGCCCAACCTATTACAATCGTTACCCGCCGCAGTTCCGCACCTTTACGCCGACCTGCGACACCAACGAGATCCAGACCTGCACCCGGCAACAGTTGATCAATACTTACGATAACAGCGTGCTGTACGTCGATTACGTGGTGGATAAGGCCATTGCGCTGCTGAAAGCGCATCAGGACCGCTTTACCACCAGCCTGGTTTATCTTTCAGATCACGGGGAATCGCTGGGCGAAGACGGTGTCTATCTGCATGGTCTGCCTTACCACATCGCGCCGGAGGCGCAGAAACACGTGCCGATGCTGATCTGGCTGTCGCAGGATTACCAGACCCGATACGCCATTGATGAAGCCTGTATGCAGACGCGCGCTGCCCGCGATGCGTACTCCCAGGATAACTTATTCTCTACCCTGCTGGCGCTGACCGGGGTGCAGACCCGGGAATACCATGCGGCGGACGATGTGCTGGCCCCCTGCCGGAGAGCGAGCTAAATGAAGATCCTGATTGTTGAAGACGATACCCTGCTGCTGCAGGGGCTGATGCTGGCGATGCAGACCGAAGGCTACACCTGCGATGGGGTCACCAGCGCGCGCGAAGCCCAGGCCAGCCTGGAGAGCGGGATTTACAGCCTGGTGATCCTCGATCTCGGGCTGCCCGATGAGGACGGCTTGCACCTGCTGCGCCGTCTGCGCCAGCGCAAGCACAGCCAGCCGGTGCTGATCCTTACCGCGCGCGACACGCTGCACGACCGCGTCGCCGGGCTGGATGCCGGGGCGGACGACTACCTGATGAAGCCTTTCGCGCTGGAGGAGCTGCACGCCCGCATCCGGGCGCTGCTGCGTCGGCACCATAATCAGAGTGACAACGCGCTGACGGTGGGCGATCTGCGGCTGAATATCTCCAGCCGTCAGATCTGGCTCGGCGAGGCGCTGCTGGAACTGACGCCCAAAGAGTACGCCCTGCTGTCGCGCCTGATGCTGAAGGCGGGCAATCCGGTGCACCGCGAGATCCTGTTTAACGACATCTATAACTGGGATAACGAGCCGTCAACCAACACGCTGGAGGTGCATATCCACAACCTGCGCGAGAAGATCGGCAAGTCGCGCATCCGCACCCATCGCGGGTTCGGCTATATGCTGGTGCCCTCCCCGGAGACGCGCTGAGCCATGTTTACACGCCTGCTGCCCCGTTCCATGACGCTGCGTCAAAAGTTAATGCTCACTATCGGTGGCATCCTGCTGGTATGCCAGTTCATCAGCGCCTTCTGGCTGTGGCACGAAAGCAAAGAGCAGATCCAGCTGCTGGTGCAGGGCGCGCTGCACAACCGCAATAACCATCGCCATATTGAGCATGAGATCCGCGAGGCGGTGGCCAGCCTGCTGGTGCCAAGCCTGGTGATGATCACCCTGACGCTGTGCATCTGTTTCCAGGCGGTGAAGTGGATCACCCGCCCGCTGCTGGATTTGCAGCACGAGCTGGAGACGCGCACCGCGGACAACCTGACGCCGGTGATCCTGAACAGCACCGTTACCGAGGTGGATGCGGTGGCCGACGCCATCAACCAGCTGGTCACCCGGCTTAACACCACGCTGGAAAGTGAGCGCTTATTTACTGCTGACGTGGCGCACGAGCTGCGCACGCCGCTGGCGGGTATACGCCTGCATCTGGAGCTGTTGTCGAAGGCGCAGGGCATTGACGTTGCGCCGCTGCTGACGCGTATCGATCAGATGACCCAGAGCGTGTCGCAGCTGTTGCAGATGGCGCGGGTCAGCCAGTCATTCTCGGCGGGCATCTATCAGCACGTGTCGCTGTGCGAGGACGTGATCCTGCCGCTGCACGATGAGCTGACCACCATGCTCAGCACGCGCCGGCAAACCCTGACGCTGCCGGCGTCAGGCATAGCGGATACCGTGCCGGGCGATGCCACGCTGCTGCGCGTCCTGCTGCGTAACCTGGTGGAGAATGCTCACCGCTACAGCCCGGAGCAGGCGGTGATTGCGCTGGCTATCCACCCGCATGAGGGTGCCGTCGAGCTTGTCGTCGATGACCCAGGGCCGGGCATTGACGAGGCGAAGCGCGGCGAGCTGAGCAAAGCCTTTGTGCGCATGGACAGCCGCTACGGCGGAATCGGCCTCGGGCTGAGCATCGTGACGCGCATTACCCAGCTGCATCACGGCCAGTTTATTTTGCAGAATCGTGAAGGCGCGACGGGCTGTCGCGCCGCGGTCCGCCTGCCGCTGGCCACAACGTAAAGATCCGCCCCCCGCTGTTGCTTGCCGGGGCTGAGCATCTATACTCCAGCCACCAGCCCCGATCCGGTGATCCCATGACAACACGTACCCGCCCCGCTCCCCTTGCCTTTGCCGCCCCGCTGATGATAGCCGTGCTGGTCATCGCCGGTGCGTTTACGCTGCATGCGCACTGGGGCGCGTTTTTACAGTGGTGCCTGTCGCTGCAGATCGCCCTGCATCGCTATCTGGTGCTCTACCTGCTCCAGCTAAATAACCACCAGTACACCGGCGGGCTGTGGCTGCTCACCGGGGCGTTTATCTACGGCGTGCTGCACGCCATTGGCCCCGGTCACGGCAAATTTATCGCCACCACTTACCTCTCCACCAACCGTGAAACCCTGAAAGCGACGCGGCTGATCCCCTTCTTCGGCAGCCTGATGCAGGGCGTGAGCGCCATCCTGTTCGTGTTTATTCTCGCCGTGGGGTTCAACCTGGCGGCGGGAGATCTCAGCCAGAGCCGCTGGTACGTGGAGAAGATCAGCGCCGTGCTGATCGGCGGTTTCGGGCTGTGGCTGGTGCTGCGCGCGGTGAAAGAGAGCCTGCCCGCCCTGCGGCCCGCGCCGCGCTTTACTGCCTTGCGCCCGCATCAGCATGATGCCAGCTGCGGTTGCGGACATCACGGCGTGGGTCACGCTCAGGCTCAGGCGGGTGACTGGAAAACCCGGCTCGGGATTATTCTCGCCATCGGCGCGCGCCCGTGCAGCGGGGCGATCATGATCCTGCTGTTTTCCAACGCGCTCGGGATTGTCACCTGGGGGATTGCCGCGGTGATGACCATGTCGCTGGGCACCGGGCTGTCGATCATGGGCATGTCGCTGGCGGTGCGCTATGCGCGTCAGGCGGCTTTGCGTTATGCCGATAACCGGCCGCCGCGCCAGCTACAGTGGCTGCTGCTCGCCCTGCGCGTCGCGGGCGGTCTGGCGCTGCTGCTGTTTGCGCTCATCCTGTTCCTGACGGTCATTCCCGTCAGCGCCAACGGCGACTATATCGCGGCGGGATGCTGAGTCCTTCCGCCCGGGCCATTGATTTCCTTCGCTAATCCTTGCCATGAAAAAGTTAATGCGTACAATTCTCATTCTCTTTCGTAGAGCATGCGCAGTTAACATGACCTCGCAGCGACGGGTCGAATCCGGCTCGTCGCCTTTTACTATGGTTGGCAAGGAGTTCTGGAATGAAGGTAAAAACATCTGCTCTGGCGTTGCTGGTTGCGGTAACGCTCAGCGGTTGTGTGTCACACAGCGCCGAAACCAAACCTGCAACGGCGCCAGAGAATGCCCCGGCCGCGCAGGCGACGAACCTCCAGCAGCGTGACCTGGCCGACGGCCTGTACGAAATGGCGCTGGCGCCGAAAGGTGACGCGCTTTACGTTGCCAGCGCAGAAGGCTTCAAGGATGTACAGGGCGGGATGGTCTACAAGCTCGATCCGAAAACCCTGAAAACCATCGGCGCGACCCACACCGACCTGAAAAACTTCGGCATGGTCATCAGCCCGGCGGGTGACACACTGTACGTGACCAACTCGCTGGACGGCGGCGTGAGCGCCATCAATACCGCCGACGGTAAAGTCAAAGCGCGCGTGATGTTTAAAGAGCGCAACAAAGAGGGCTTCCCTTACGGCGCGCGTCAGGTGCTGCTGCTTGACGGTAAGCTCTACATCGGCGGCGTGGCCGATCCGGGTGTCATCTGGGTGGTTGATGCGAAGACCATGAAGCTGACGAAAACCATCCAGAACGCCGGCAAGTGGGTGACCGGTCTGCTCTACTCTGAGCAAACCCAGCGCCTGTACGTGGCGAACGGCGGCGGTGAAGTGCTGGTGGTTAACCCGCGCACCAACCGCATCGAGAAACGCTGGAAGCCGCTGGGCGAGAAAGAAGCCCTGCTGCTGAACTTCGCCGAAGATACGGCCACCGGTCGCCTGTTCGTTACCGACAGCTCGAAAGCGAAAACCACGGTGGTGCTGGATATTCGCACCGGGGACGTGATCAAACAGCTGCCGGTTGGCGACTCGCTGGCGGTGAAATTCAACGCGAAGCGCCACGAGATCTACATCACCCAGCGTGATGCCGGGAAAGTGCTGAGCCTTGATGCCACCACCTACGCGGTGAAAAACAGCTGGAGCCTGCCGCCGCATCCGAACAGCCTGCTGCTCTCTGACGACGGCCAGACGCTGTTTGTCACCGTGAAGCAGTCCTTCAACAAGGACCACTCCACGAACGGCCCGGACAACATCGTGCGCATCGATCTCAACAAGTAAGCGCACCGGGTTGAACAGGGGAGGCTAACGCCTCCCTTTTTTTATGCCTGCGGAACGCCCGGCGGCGGAAAAACGGCAAAAAAAAGAGCAGCCCGCAGGCTGCTCTGGTAGGTCGCGCGACACATTACTCTTTAATGTCCGGGTGCTGCTGCACCAGGCGCGTGCGCTTCTCCTGAAGCTCGGCGATTTCGCGGTCGAGATCTTCAATTTTGTTCTCAATGTTGTCGTGATGCTCCTGCAGGATCTCACGCGCTTCCGCCAGGTCAGAGGCGGCCGGCGTCGCGCCTTTCAGCGGCAGGTTAGCCGTCTCTTTCATGGTCACGCCGGTGATGAGACCGATAACCGCAATCACCATCAGATAGTAAGCCGGCATCATCAGGTTACCGCTGCTCTCCACCAGCCAGGCGGCCAGCGTCGGAGTCAGACCGGCAATCAGTACCGAGATGTTAAAGGCGCTTGCCAGCGCGCTGTAGCGGATGTGCGTCGGGAACATCGCCGGCAGCGTGGAAGCCATCACCCCGGTGAAGGAGTTCAGGATCACCGCCAGCAGCAGCAGCCCGGCGAAAATCAGCCCCAGCACGTCACTGTTGATCATGATGAACGCCGGAATGGCGAAGATAAGCAGCGCGATACTGCCGATGATCACAAACGGACGGCGGCCAAAACGGTCACTCAGCAGGCCCATAATCGGCTGTACGAACAGCATACCGATCATGATGGCGATGATAATCAGCACCCCATGATCTTCCGAGTAGTGCAGGTTATGCGACAGGTAGCTCGGCATGTAGGTAAGCAGCATGTAGTAGGTGACGTTGGTTGCAATCACCAGACCGATACAGGTCAGCAGGCTGCGCCAGTGCTTAGTGGCGATCTCTTTGAACGACACTTTCGGGCCGTGCTGCAGGCCTTCGCGATCGCCCTGCTCCAGCTTATCAACGTGCTGCTGGAACGCCGGGGTCTCTTCCAGCGCGTGACGCAGGTAAAGCCCGATGATACCCAGCGGCAGCGCCAGGAAGAACGGGATACGCCAGCCCCAATCGAGGAAGTTATTCTCGCCGACCACTGCGGAAAGCAGCACCACGACGCCCGCACCCAGTACGAAGCCGGCAATAGAGCCGAAGTCGAGCCAGCTCCCCATAAAGCCGCGCTTACGGTCCGGGGAATACTCCGCCACGAAGATGGAGGCACCGGTATATTCACCGCCGACCGAGAAGCCCTGCGCCATCTTACACAGCAGCAGCAGGATAGGTGCCCAGATGCCGATGGAGGCGTAGGACGGTATCAGGCCGATACAGAAGGTACTGACCGACATGATAATAATGGTGATGGACAGTATTTTCTGACGACCGTATTTATCGCCGAGCATACCGAAGAACAGGCCACCCAGCGGGCGGATCAGGAATGGAACGGAGAACGTACCGAGGGCGGCGATCATCTGCACGCTGGGGTCGGCATCGGGGAAGAACACTTTCCCGAGGGCATAGGCTACGAATCCGTATACGCCGAAGTCAAACCACTCCATCGCGTTACCCAGCGAGGCGGCGGTGATGGCTTTACGGAGTTTGCTATCATCAATGATGGTTACATCGCCGAGCGTAATCGGCTGAACCTTCTTCCTTCTTAATTTCATTTATTATCCTCTATCAGTCGCTTCATGCTTGCCGGAAAGCCAGAAATAACGATGCGCAAAAGGATCTGGCGCACTGAAGAAATTTTATATTTTTAGGCCTGAGCCGCGGCCATGTCGCTTAACTTCAAGCGTAGCAGGTTTGCAATCTCTGGCTGGTCATATAACGCGCAATGGCGCAGAGGGCGGGGGAATTCTGGGGGTAATAAGGTGCCTTTCTGGCCGGCCGCGCGGTCATTTGACGGTCTCTACCCTACCAGCGTTTCAAAAAGTGATCAACTTCACATTATTTTGCACGACTTTACCTGGCACCGGACAAATATCATTTTCGGGCCGATTGACCCGAATAAATTCGGGGTTTTAATGCCTCGTCTGGTAGAAAGTTCTTATCGTCTTACGAGACGTTTTCCACATTATTAGCGACATCATTATTCACCGGCAAAGCGATTTTCCTCACAGTTAATTACAAGCCTTTTACAATACTTTTTCCTCTTAAAGCACCCCAGGATTATTCATCTCAATTATGTGATCAAGATAACTAAAACAGCGTTTCATTATCATTGAATCAATATTCCAAAGATCGCATGATATTCCCATCAAACAGCATTCAGGCGCGGAAAATTTTCCCACCGGGTGTTAACTGAACGCCAGATGCACGCTGAAGGCCCACCGCAACGCTCTCAGCGACACATACAAATAACACTCTGAAAAATATCAATTTTTCATTGCAGGATTCTTTTGTCTTTTACTTGCCGCAATGCCAGGCAGAAAGTGAGGTTCGTGTATGAAAATCAAAGCGACTATGGAGCGTATCCCCGGCGGGATGATGCTTATTCCTCTGTTACTCGGCGCAATGCTCAATACCTTTGCCCCGGAAACCGGAAATTATTTTGGCTCATTCACTAAAGGAATGATTACCGGTACGGTACCGATCCTGGCCGTCTGGTTCTTCTGTATCGGGGCGTCAATTGACCTGCGTGCTACCGGCACGGTACTGCGCAAATCCGGCACCCTGGTGCTGACCAAAATTGCCGTGGCCTGGCTGGTGGCGATGATTGCCGCCTCCTTTATTCCGGACACCGGCATTCAGACCGGCTTCTTCGCCGGACTCTCGGTGCTGGCTATCGTGTCCGCGATGGACATGACCAACGGCGGTCTGTACGCCAGCCTGATGAACCAGTACGGCACGAAGGAAGAATCCGGGGCGTTCGTTCTGATGTCGCTGGAATCCGGCCCGCTGATGACCATGGTGATCCTGGGTTCTGCCGGCCTCGCGTCTTTCGAACCGCATCACTTTATCGGGGCCGTCCTGCCGTTCCTGATCGGCTTCACCCTCGGTAACCTCGACCACGATCTGCGCGCGTTCTTCAGCAAAGCCACGCCAACCCTGATCCCGTTCTTCGGTTTTGCGCTGGGTAACACCATCAACCTGAACGTGATTCTGGACACCGGCCTGCTGGGTATCGTCCTGGGTCTGGCAGTCATCGTTATCACCGGTATCCCGCTGATTCTGGCCGACAAATTCATCGGCGGCGGTAACGGTACGGCGGGTGTAGCGGCCTCTTCTGCCGCCGGCGCGGCGGTTGCCAACCCGGTGATCATCGCTCAGATTAACCCGGCGTTTGAACCGGTTGCCGCTTCTGCTACTGCGCTTGTCGCCGCCAGCGTGATCGTCACCGCGATTCTGGTGCCAATCATCACCGCGCTGTATGCCAGATACATTGGTAAACCTGAGGTCTACCACAAAGAGCAGGCTGTAGAGCCGGAGCGCTCAACGCAGCCGTAACAGCCCAGCAGGAAATCCAGCAACGCCCCCGCCCCGCTCATCCGGTGCGGGGGCGTTCTGCTTTCATCTTCAGCCTTCGCTGAACAGCTCCTCCAGCATGGCATCGACCAGCCGGGCGGCGGAACAGAGCCTCGGCATACCCAGCGCCACGCTCTGCCAGGTTTGCGTGATCGAGCGGCTGACCGGATGGCGATCCCCGTCACTCCACGCCCCGAGCCAGCTCAGGGTATCTTTATAATCCATCAGCCCGGCCGCAGACGGCGTTGACAGCCAGCGGGAATAGAAGTGACGGGTGCGGGGAGCGGCGTCCACGCTGCCAGCCAGCAGGCCGGTCGCGCGCTCCCGCAGCATCTCTTTGAGACGCACGCGCTCATGGGAAGCACTCAGCCGCATCGCATCGCCAAACGGTCCCCAGCGCAGCTCTTCCAGCGCAATATAGCAGCGTCCTGCCGGAGACCAGGCCGCGAACTCTCCGCTGCGCCAGCGATACAGCGTCTTTTCAGCATGGGTCCAGGCCTCCTGCACCATGTCGCGCTGGCGCAGAAAGGCCTCACGCTGTGCCAGCCGCTCGCGGCACTGGCGCAGCACGTTACCCATTGCCAGCTGCATATTGCCGGTCTGATTGCCACACACCACCGCCAGCCGGGTGCTCACATGCAGCAGCGCCAGCTGTCCGGGGGACCAGAGGTGCAACAGCTGCTCCAGCCATGCCAGCCGCAGATCGGCGCGCGTAGCCAGCATGTCCGGCAGCGCCCAGGGCGGTTGCTGGCTGCGGGCAAGCATCTCCGCCTGTAACCGCTCGCGAAAGGGATTCAGGTGTGGACAGGCGTGCCGGGTGGTATCCAGGCTGTCGGCCAGATCGGTCATAAACCGGGCTGGCAGGCACGTCAGCACCCGGCCTGGCCCTTCAAGTAACGGGCGGCTCATGGCAGCGGCTCCGCGAACAGCGTCTGGATATCATCGCGCAACAGCCGCGCATCTTCCTGCAGCCAGGCTATGGAGGCGGTGCAGCGCTGCAGCTGGCGCTCAAGCGTCTGAAGCTGCGCTTCGCTCTGCTGCCGCGCCGCGAGACTCTGGCGCAGCGTGGCGTCGATATCGCCCAGCACGCGGGTGAAGTCCGCGAAAAAGGTGGTCAGCCCGGCGCTGACCGAACCGTTGATTTGCGTGGTCACGGCATAGTTAAGACGGTCGCCAAACTGGTTGATATGCGCCAGCAGGCTCTGCTTGAGGTTATCGAGATCGATAAAGTAGTGGGTGCGGGTGGCAACCGCGTCCTCCCAGCCCCAGTCGCTGCTGTTGAGCCAGCGCGCCATGGTGCCGCGCACACCGCCCGCCCGGCGCGGTGTGGCAACGGGGATATCTTGCGGGGCGACGGCATTGTGAAACAGCTGCTGCACGTCCAGATTCAGCGCCGCCGCCTGGAACGCCGGCAGCACGATACGCGTGCGAAAACCGGCATCCTGCAACCCGTCGGAAACCCGCTGCTGAACCGGTGCCAGCGCGTCGTGCAGAATGCGCGACAGGTTCGCCTCCAACGCCGGCAGCAAACCTGCCAGCTCACGGCTCAGACGCTCCTGGCCGCGGTGCAGAATGAATTCGCAGGCAGAACGAATAGCCTGCATCATCATGCGAGCGTCGTCCTCATTCTCCATCGTCAGGCGGCGGCTGTAGGGAATGAAATCCCGACGCCGGGCCTGCGGCATCTCCAGCGCATCGGGCCGCCCGGTCTGCGGCAGCATGCCTTCGCTGAAGTAAAACTCCACGTCGCGACTCAGGTGCAGCTGCTGATTATTGACGCAGGCGGCGATCGTTTCCAGGGTGCGTACCACCTCCTGCTGAACGGCCTCTTCGATGCCTTGCTGGCTGTGAGCCAGCATCTGACGATCCTGCTCCAGCCCGGCGATATTGTGCGCCAGCGCCTCGCTGGCCACGTTCAGCCCCTGGCAGCGAAACGCCAGATAGTCGCGGGTGCGCTGCGCATAGTTCAGCAGCTTGTGGGAGGCTGAACGCAGCGCGTAGAGCGAGGCGCTGGCGTGGGCGGCGTGCAGAATGGTCGTCACGGGCTGCTCGAACAGCGAGTCCTCCCACAGCAGATCGGCGGCCTGACGCAGCGCAGCGCTGTCGGCCAGATCCGCATTACGCCAGCGTCGCCCAAGCGCCGCCTCGGCAAAATCCTGTACCCAGCGCTGCTCGGCGGGATCGGGCAAGCGGCCGCGCTGGGCTAATTCGTCCCGCGCCCGGTTCGCCAGATAGCCCCACATCGAGGAGACCGGAAAAATGTGTTCCGGCTGGATATCACCCTTCATCAGGGTGCCGGAGATCAGCGCCCGGACCTGATCTTCATCATCGCTGTTGCGATCCTTTTGATCGAACTTATTCACCAGCGCATACAGCGGCACCCCATTGCCAACGGCGGAAATAGCGCGACGCACCTCTTCATCCGAAACCGATTTGAGCTGGGTGTAATCCATCACCGCCAGCACCGCCGAGGCCCGCGCCAGCTGCTCGCTCAGCATCTGCTGGAGATGCGGCTGCCCCGCCTCGTTCGGGCCGGGGGTATCCAGCAGCGTCAGCTGCCCGTGCCCTTGCGCCAGCCCGGCCAGATGAATAAATTCCACGTCGATAAAAGGAACATGCTCAATGGCAGCGTAAGCGCTGAAGGGGAACGCCACGCCGAGCACTTTCGACAGCCGCACCAGGTCATTAAGGCTTTTCAGACAGTGAAAGATCGGCTGCGAGCCGAGATAGTGTTTTTCGAAATGGGTGCCCTGCTCAATGCGCTCCAGCAGCGCCGCCATATCACGATCGAGCTCGACGTGCTGGGCCAGCAGATCGCGGGAAAAGTGTTGCAGCTGCTGCTGCAGTTCACCCATCAGCGCTTCGATAGGCGCGACGTGGGGAAAATGCAGCACCGGCTGTTTCTGCCCAGGGGTATGGCGAATCAACGTCGGCAGCGCGGTCATTGGCCGGTTGCGATTGGGCAGCACCTCTTTGCCGACAATGGCATTGATCGTGGTTGATTTGCCGGCCTTCATGGTGCCGACGATAGCCAGCACCATCTCCTGACGGGTGATTTTTCGCAGCTCGTTTTGCAGCGTCTCCTGCTGATCCTCTATGCCTTGCTGACTGAAATGCAGCGGCAGCACGGAAGCCCCGGAGGAGTCCTGATGCAGAGCGGCGAACGGCACATTTTGCAGCGCCTGAAGATGTTGTAATGCCAGTTGCAGAAGACGCTCGGCCTCCTGATTAAGTTCAAAAACTGTCTGTGTGTGCATGAAAAAATCTTTCCTTAACACAAATTAGCTGGCTTTTATTAGAGTCTTATAGTTTTAATAATGAGATAACAGCTTTTATAATTACGTGAGGAAAACATATAACTGATAACTGTCCGCTTGCGCATAATTGCGCATAACATGGCGGAGCAGAAGTGCGGCATAAAATAATCAGGGGAAATAATCCCTGATATGCAAGGCCTCATCATTGTCATGGTTCAGAAAAATGAAAATGCACGCAATTATACTAAATTGCGCCGGAGATCGTTAAGCATTTATCCGCAGGCAAATTACATGAGCGCCTGGCAGAAGAAAAGAAAAAAGAATCAATAAGGGGTAATAACGTTAACACTGGCATTTATCCGGAATAAAAGCCGATACCGGCATCGCATTCCTGCATTTATGCGCTGACATCATCATCTTCTCAGCGCGCCCGCGCGGGTCACGCACCGGCAAAATAGTCCCTTTTTTTGCATGGATTTGCTGTATAATCGCGTTCTTTTGCAGCGCAGGTGCATTTCAACGGGTGAGATGACTGTTTTGCGCAGCTTATTCATTTAGCGAGGTTTTTAACATGGAACTGCCCCACTGCCCGAACTGTAACGGTGAATACACCTACGAGGATAACGGCATGTTTATCTGCCCTGAGTGCGCCCACGAATGGCAGGATGCACCGGCAGAAACCGGCAGCGATGCGCTTATCGTCAGGGATGCGAACGGTAATCTGCTGGCCGATGGTGACAGCGTTACCGTGGTAAAAGATTTAAAAGTCAAAGGTAGCTCTTCCATGCTGAAAATCGGCACAAAAGTGAAGAATATCCGCCTTGTAGAGGGCGATCATAACATTGACTGCAAAATTGAGGGTTTTGGCCCAATGAAACTCAAATCTGAGTTTGTGAAAAAGAACTGAGTCAGGCCAGTATTTTTGTATCCATGCCCCACTGTGTGCTGCGCAGGGGGCATTTTTTTAGGGTACGCCGCGCGTTTGCCTTATTTGCGCCTGCGCCGGGGCGTGTTGTCTGGCATTTCACGGTGCGCATTCTTCCCGGCTGCTGCGGTGCGCGTCACCCTGCGCGTGTTCCACCTGCGAGCCGGACAAACGTGACGTCAGCGCTGTGGTTTTAACGTTATATTTCACAGCAGAGAAAAATAGACAGGAAATTAATGGAAGAGATATTTAAATTTAATTCCAGGCGTTAGATAATAAATAATGAAATGAAAAGGCTGGGTTTTTTATTTCGCCTGTGGTTAAATATTACCCCTGCCGCTCAATCAGCAAATAACCTTTAAAATCAACACTATAAAGCATAGCTAAACTTGAATTAAGCGGTACTTAAATTAATGCCCGCCATTTTATTGCGCATATTTCGCGCATCTTTCAAAAAAACGATCGGCATCACTATTTAGCGTTAAAGCAAATTTACTTTCAGCCGAAAATTATATCGGGCCTTCTTCGGCAATTCCTATTTTCAGGCAGGTAAAAAATGCGCAGCGCTTCTTATGTAACCGATACAGAATATATTCTTGAAGATAATGCGACATTGATGTCCACCACGGACACCCAAAGTTATATTACCTACACCAATGACAGCTTCATTGCCGCGAGCGGTTTTACCAGCGATGAACTCATCAACCATCCGCACAATCTGGTGCGCCACCCGGATATGCCGCGTCAGGTGTTTGCCGATATGTGGGCCACGCTGAAACAGGGTGAACCCTGGACCGGCCTGGTAAAGAACCGACGTAAGAACGGCGACTATTACTGGGTTCGCGCCAATGCCGTTCCTATTGTGCGCAATAACCAGACCATCGGTTACATGTCGATTCGCACTAAAGCCAGCGCCCGGGAAACCGCCGAGGCTCAGCGCCTCTACGACGCCATGAACAACAACACCCTGAAGGGGTATGTCTTTCATCGTGGCCTGCTGGTGCGCAAAGGGTTCGGGCGCGTCTTCAGCCTGCTGAAAACCATGCCGCTACGCTGGCGAGTGCGCACGCCGCTGCTGCTGATCCAGCCGCTGATGGCACTGCTGCTGTGGTGGATGGCGCTGCCGCTGGCCCAGGCCGCAACATTATTCGGCGTCACCGCCCTGCTGAGCCTGCTGGCCGACCTGTGGCTGGAGTGGCAGGTGTCCCGCCCGGTGGAACGCCTGTGCAAGCAGGCGCTGAACGTTGCCACCGGGGCCAGCCACAGCGTGGAGCATCTCCAGCGTGCCGATGAGATTGGCATTACGCTGCGCGCCATCAGTCAGTCCGGCCTGATGTTCCGCTGGCTGGTAAACGACGTCAGCAGTCAGGTGGTGAACGTGCGCAACGGCAGCGAGGCGCTGGCGCAGGGGAATGACGATCTGAACGAGCGTACCCGCCAGACCGCGGCCAACGTGCAGCAGACGCTGGAAACCATGACCCATCTCGCTGGCAGCGTGCAGGACAACACCAACACCGCCAGCGAAGCGGATAAGCTGTCCAAAGCAGCCAGCTCGGCGGCTATCAATGGCGGCGCGGCGATGGAAACGGTGATCGCGACGATGACGCAGATCGCCACCAGCACCCGGGAGATCGGCAGCATTACCTCACTCATCGACAGCATCGCCTTCCAGACCAATATTCTGGCGCTTAATGCTGCGGTGGAAGCGGCGCGCGCCGGGGAACAGGGCAAAGGTTTCGCCGTGGTGGCCGGGGAAGTACGCAGCCTCGCCAGCCGCAGCGCCACCGCCGCCAGCGATATTCGCCGTCTGATTGAGGCCAGCGAAGGCAAAGTGGAGTCCGGGGCGGTGCACGTTCAGGAAGCCGGCCGCACTATGGGCGACATCGTGCAGCAGGTGAAAAACGTCACCCAGCTGATCGGCCAGATCAGCGCCGCTACGGTACACCAGGCCCAGGGGCTGAGCGAGCTGACCCGCGCGGTAGACGAGCTGGACGACATCACCCAGCAGAACGCGGAGCTGGTGCTTGCCGGGACGAAAACGTCCGCCACGGTGAAGCAGCAGGCTACGCGTCTGGTGGATGCGGTGGCCGTGTTCCGCTGATAATCGGGGGAGATTCGGACAGCAGGCAATCCGCATCCTCCCCCGCTCTGCTACAGTCAGGAATCAGGTTTAGCGTAAGGCTACGACTATTTGACGAAGGAGGAACCATGCCCGACTGTGATTTACGCCTCGCCACGCTCGACGATGCCGATACGGTTTACGCTCTGGTCTGCGAACTCAAAGAGCAGGAGCTCGATCGCCAGGCGTTCAATATCGGCTATGCCGCCAATCTTCAGGATCACAACCGCCGCTATCTGCTGGCGTTTCTCGATGAACGTCCGGTGGGGCTGCTTGGGCTGCACATGCAGTTTCACCTGCATCATGTGAACTGGATCGGCGAGATTCAGGAGCTGGTGGTTACGCCGTCAGCCCGCGGGCGTGGCGTGGGTAAGCAGCTGCTGGCATGGGCGCAGGATCAGGCGCGCGAAGCGGGTGCTGAGCTGACGGAGCTGTCTACCGGCGTGGCGCGTAAAGAGGCGCACCGTTTCTATGAACGCGAAGGCTATCAGCAGAGCCATTTCCGCTTTACCCGGGCGCTACAGCGATAAAGGAAGGCGTAATAAGGAGAGGCGCACCGCCTGCACAACGGCAGACGGTGCGTGAGGCGGGTTAGTTTCCGGCGGTTTTATCAAATTTGCCGAACAGCTCGCGTTCGTAAGCCTGAGCTTTTTCGGCGTCGAACTTGTTTTCCCACTTGGCGATCACCAGGACCGCCAGCGCGTTACCGACCACGTTCAGGGCGGTACGTGCCATATCAAGGATGCGGTCCACACCGGCGATAAACGCCAGCCCTTCCAGCGGAATACCGACGCTGCCCAGCGTCGCCAGCAGCACCACGAAGGAGACGCCCGGCACGCCGGCGATGCCCTTTGAGGTGACCATCAGCGTCAGCACCAGAATGATCTCCTGGCTCAGCGACAGTTCAATGCCGTAGAGCTGGGCGATGAAGATCGCCGCGATGCTCTGGTAGAGCGTGGAGCCGTCGAGGTTAAACGAGTAGCCGGTCGGCACCACGAAGCTGGTGATGGCCGGTGGCGCACCGTAGGCTTCCATCTTCTGGATAATACGCGGCAGCACGCTCTCGGAGCTGGCGGTGGAGTAGGCCAGAATCAGCTCGTCTTTCAGGATGCGGATCAGCGTCATCACGCGCAGTTTGCACATGCGCGCCACGGCACCCAGCACCACCAGCGCAAAGAACAGGATCGCCACGTACACCAGAATCACCAGCTTGGCGAGCGGCCACAGCGAGGCGAAACCGAAGTTAGCCACGGTCACGGAGATCAGCGCAAACACCCCGACCGGCGCATAGCGCATGATCATGTGGGTCACTTTGAACATGGTTTCGGACACGGAGCGGAATACCGTGACCAGCGGTTCACGCTGGGCGGACGGCAGCGACGACAGGCCAAGACCAAACAGCACCGAGAAGAAGATAATCGGCAGCATGTCGCCCTTCGCCATTGAGGCGAAAATGTTGGTCGGCACCAGCGAGAGAATGGTTCCCATCAAACCGTGGGCGTGGCTCTGCACTTCTTCCGTGGTGTGCTGGTAATTCGAAATATCCACGCTTGCCAGTTGGGACATATCAATCCCGCTGCCCGGCTGAAACACATTCGCCAGCGTAATGCCCAGCACAATGGCAACCGTCGTGATCACTTCGAAATAGATAATGGTTTTCGCGCCGATACGCCCGAGCTGCTTAGCGTCACCAACGCCGGCAATGCCCACCACCAGGGTAGAAATAACAATTGGCACCACGATCATTTTGATCAGGTGAATAAAGATATCGCCGGCAGGCGACAGCAGATTTGTTACCAGCCATTCGCGGCTGTCGGTCTGGTAATGCAGAAAGCTCCCCAGGAGGATACCCAGCACCAGGGCCAGCAAAATCTGCCAGGCCAGGCTGACTTTCATGTTCTTCATAAACGCAATTTCCTGAATCAAATCGTCACGCCCCCGTGCCCTGCGTGTCCGCAGAGGAACGACACTTTCTGAATGGGAGAGTAACCAGGCTATGTTATGTGGGATTTTTAATGCGCGTAATCAGTACCATTTGCACGGCATGCTGCGCAACCCTTTAAGAACAGGGCATTTCACTGATTTTTTATTTTAAAACGCGAGTTTATATCCATGTCGTGTCATAACTAATTGTTATGATTTGTGTTTATTTTGCGTTCCTCTCAATAATTCCCGCTGATAACTATTTCTCTTCAAAGATTCAGTTGCTGAATTTTCATACGATTCAGACATAGCGTGATCTGTCGCGCAAATAGTAAACAAAGCTCATGGCACCTTCCGCAATTAACGTTTACGTGACATATCATTAACATCTTACAAGGAGAAAAATAGCCATGAGCCAAATCCGCAAACACCCTATTCCCGCAACTATTGCGGAACACTGCCTGATCTCTCCGGAGCAATACGCGGCGAAATACCAGCATTCAATCGACGATCCTGACGCATTCTGGGGGGAAGAGGGAAAGATCCTCGACTGGATTAAGCCCTACAGTCAGGTGAAAAATACCTCCTTCGCCCCCGGTAACGTCTCGATTAAATGGTATGAAGACGGCACGCTGAATCTGGCGGCGAACTGTCTCGATCGCCATCTGCATGACCACGGGGATCGCATCGCCATCATCTGGGAGGGCGACGACGCCAGCCAGAGCAAAAACATCACTTACCGTGAACTGCACCGGGACGTCTGCCGCTTCGCCAATACCCTGACCGACCTGGGCATCAAAAAGGGCGATGTGGTCGCCATCTATATGCCGATGGTGCCGGAAGCCGCCGTGGCGATGCTGGCCTGCGCCCGCATTGGCGCGGTGCATTCTGTCATTTTCGGCGGCTTTTCGCCGGAAGCCGTGGCCGGGCGCATCATCGACTCCAGCTCGCGCCTGGTGATCACCGCCGATGAAGGCGTGCGCGCCGGACGCAGCATTCCGCTGAAAAAGAACGTGGACGATGCGCTGAAAAACCCGAACGTCACCACCGTAGAACATGTGGTGGTGTACAAACGCACCGGTGGCGATATCGCCTGGCAGGAAGGACGCGATCTGTGGTGGCATGAACTGAATGAGAAGGCCAGCAGCCATCACCAGCCGGTAGAGGTGAATGCGGAAGATCCGCTGTTCATCCTCTATACCTCTGGCTCCACCGGTAAACCTAAAGGCGTGCTGCACACCACCGGCGGCTATCTGGTGTATGCCGCTACCACCTTCAAATACGTCTTCGACTACCATCCGGGCGACATCTACTGGTGTACCGCCGACGTGGGCTGGGTCACCGGCCACAGCTATCTGCTGTACGGCCCGCTGGCCTGCGGGGCCACCACCCTGATGTTCGAGGGCGTACCGAACTGGCCGACCCCGGCGCGTATGGCGCAGGTGGTGGACAAGCATAAGGTCAACATTCTCTATACCGCCCCGACGGCAATTCGCGCCCTGATGGCGGAAGGCGATAAGGCTATCGAAGGCACCGAGCGCACGTCGCTGCGCATTCTTGGTTCCGTGGGCGAGCCTATTAACCCGGAAGCCTGGGAGTGGTACTGGAAGAAAATCGGGAACGAGAGCTGCCCGGTGATGGACACCTGGTGGCAGACCGAAACCGGCGGCTTCATGATCACCCCGATGCCCGGTGCTACCGAGCTGAAAGCCGGCTCGGCGACGCGTCCGTTCTTTGGTGTGCAGCCGGCGCTGGTGGATAACGAAGGTCATCCGCAGGAAGGGGCCACCGAGGGCAACCTGGTGATCACCGACTCCTGGCCGGGCCAGGCACGCACCCTGTTTGGCGATCACGAACGCTTCGAGCAGACCTACTTCTCTACCTTCAAAAATATGTACTTCAGCGGCGACGGCGCGCGCCGTGATGAAGATGGCTACTACTGGATCACCGGGCGCGTGGATGACGTGCTGAACGTCTCCGGCCACCGTCTCGGCACCGCCGAGATTGAGTCTGCCCTGGTGTCGCATCCGAAAATTGCCGAAGCGGCGGTGGTGGGTATTCCACATAACATCAAAGGCCAGGCGATCTACGCCTACGTGACGCTCAATCACGGCGAGGAGCCAACGCCGGAGCTGTATGCCGAAGTGCGCAACTGGGTGCGTAAAGAGATTGGCCCGCTGGCGACGCCGGACGTGCTGCACTGGACCGACTCCCTGCCGAAAACCCGCTCCGGGAAGATCATGCGCCGCATCCTGCGCAAAATCGCCGCCGGGGATACCAGTAACTTTGGTGATACCTCCACGCTGGCCGATCCTGGCGTGGTAGAGAAACTGCTTGAGGAGAAGCAGAGCATCGCCATGCCGTCGTAACACCGTTTTCCTCCTCCACTTCGGGGGAGCGTACCCTCACCCTAACCCTCTCCCCGGCGGAGAGGGAATAATAAAAACCTGTCTCACCTCTGGAGATGCTGTGATGAATGACCCCATTTATCAGCGGATAGAACAAAGTGCGCATTTTAAGGAGTTAGTGCATAAACGGCAGCGCTTCGCGACCATCCTGTCGCTGATCGTGCTGGTTATCTACATCTGCTTCATTATGCTCATCGCCTTCGCGCCGGGCTGGCTCGGCACGCCGCTGCATGCCGGCACCAGCGTTACGCGCGGCATACCCATCGGCGTCGGCGTGATCCTGATTTCATTCTTCCTTACCGGCGTCTACGTCTGGCGCGCCAACGGTGAGTTCGACCGTCTGAATAACGCGGTGATCCGCGAGGTGAAATCATGAAACGACTTCTGACGGCGCTGGCCGCCATGCTGCCTTTCGCCTCGCACGCCGCCGATGCCCTGACCGGCGCGGTGGAGCGTCAGCCCACGAACTGGCAGGCGATTGGCATGTTTGTAGTGTTCGTGGCCTTCACGCTGGGTATCACGTACTGGGCGTCGAAACGGACCCGCACCCGCAGCGACTATTACACCGCCGGGGGCAACATCACCGGTTTCCAGAACGGCCTGGCAATTGCCGGGGATTACATGTCCGCCGCGTCTTTCCTCGGCATCTCGGCGCTGGTGTTCACCTCCGGCTACGACGGCCTGATCTACTCGCTCGGCTTCCTGGTGGGCTGGCCGATTATTCTGTTCCTGATTGCGGAACGCCTGCGTAATCTCGGGCGCTACACCTTCGCCGACGTGGCGTCGTACCGCCTGAAGCAAAAACCGATTCGCCTGCTGTCGGCCTGTGGCTCGCTGGTGGTGGTGGCGCTGTATCTCATCGCCCAGATGGTGGGTGCCGGGAAGCTCATCGAGCTGCTGTTTGGCCTCAACTACCACATCGCGGTGGTGCTGGTCGGCGTGCTGATGGTGATGTACGTCCTGTTCGGCGGCATGCTGGCGACTACCTGGGTGCAGATCATCAAAGCGGTGCTGCTGCTGTTCGGGGCCAGCTTCATGGCGTTTATGGTCATGAAGCACGTCGGCTTCAGCTTCAGCAACCTGTTCAGCGAGGCGATGGCGGTGCACCCGAAAGGCGAGGCGATCATGAGTCCGGGCGGGCTGGTGAAGGATCCGATTTCGGCCCTGTCGCTGGGGCTCGGCCTGATGTTCGGTACTGCCGGGCTGCCGCATATTCTGATGCGCTTCTTTACCGTGTCCGATGCGCGTGAAGCGCGCAAAAGCGTGTTCTATGCAACCGGCTTTATGGGCTACTTCTACATCCTGACCTTTATTATCGGCTTTGGTGCCATCATGCTGGTCGGTGCGAACCCGGCATTTAAGGATGCGGCGGGTGCGCTTATCGGCGGGAACAACATGGCGGCAGTCCACCTGGCAAATGCCGTGGGCGGCAACCTGTTCCTCGGCTTCATTTCGGCGGTGGCGTTCGCGACGATTCTGGCGGTGGTGGCGGGTCTGACGCTGGCCGGCGCATCGGCGGTATCGCACGATCTCTACGCCAACGTGTTCCGCCGCGGTGCCAGCGAGCGCGACGAGCTGCGGGTGTCGAAGATCACCGTGCTGGTGCTGGGCGTGATTGCTATTCTGTTGGGCATTCTGTTCGAGAATCAGAACATCGCCTTTATGGTGGGGCTGGCCTTCTCGATTGCGGCGAGCTGTAACTTCCCGATCATTCTGCTCTCCATGTACTGGTCGAAGCTGACCACGCGCGGAGCGATGATTGGTGGCTGGCTGGGGCTGCTGACGGCGGTGATCCTGATGGTGCTTGGCCCGACAATCTGGGTGCAGATCCTCGGCCATGCCGCACCGGTGTTCCCGTATGAGTACCCGGCGCTGTTCTCGATTGCGGTGGCGTTTATCGGCATCTGGGTGTTCTCCATTACCGATAACAGCGCTGAAGGCCTGCGCGAGCGCGAGCAGTTCCGTGCGCAGTTTATTCGTTCCCAGACCGGGATCGGCATTGAGCAAGGCCGCGCCCACTAAGTGACACTCCCGGCCTTCCCTGGCCGGGAATGTTTACTCCGCCTGCGTGCTACCGTACTGGAAGGTTTCGTAGCGATAGCCGTAGTGCGCATCCGGCTCAATACCGTTCAGCACGGCACCAAACAGTGGTATGCCGTTACCTTCAAATCGTTTCACCGCCAGCGCAAACTCCTGCTGCGACTCCTTGTTGTAACCCGCCACCAGAATAACGCGTCCGGCCTGTTTGCCGAGGATCACCGCATCGGTAATCGGCAGCACCGGCGGCGTATCGATAATGACGTAGTCAAACTGGTTGCTGGCCCAGCGCAGACCGTCGGTCAGTGCGCTGTGCATCAATAGCTCGGAGGAGCGATTCACGTACTGGCCGCACGGCAGCACCTTCATGCCTGGCTCCGGCCCATCGCGCAGCGCATCCTGAAACGATGCGCGGCCATTTAACACCTCAGACAGCCCCGGTTTTTGCGGGCAGGACAGCAGATGATGCTGGGTACCGCAGCGAAGGTCAGCATCGATCAGCAACACGCGCTTGTTCGCCTGAGCGAGTACCACGGCCAGGTTGCTGGCGACAAAAGATTTACCCACGCCGGTGGTGGCGCTGGATACCGCAATAATCGCGTCCGATTTTCGCGCCAGACCCAGAGTAATGCTGGTACGCAAATTACGAATGGCTTCGACGGAAACATCGGTTGAATTCTCTTTCGCCAGCAGCGTGCGCGAACGTACCTGGAGCTTGCGGGAGATTTTTTGATTTTGCTGTTTCAGCCATTTGCTCACCGGCACCATCGCCAGCACCTCTACACCGCTCTCTTCTATATCGGCGGCAGAGTGTAACCCGTTGCGCATCGCCTTTTTAAACAGCACCCAGCCGCAGGACGCCATCAGCCCGAGCAGCATGCCCATGATGCACAGCAGCGATTTCTTCGGTGCCACAGGACGCGTTTCCGCCACCGCCGGGTCAACGATGCGCGCATTATTTACCGTGCTGGCCTTCATGATCTGCAGCTCCTGACGCCGGGTCAGCATCTGGGTGTAGATCTCCTGGTTGGTCTGTACGTCGCGGGTCAGCTTCAGGATCTCCTGCTGCTTGCGCGGCATGGTGGAGATAGTGCGGTTGAGCTGCGAGAGCTGCTTCTTCAGCACCGTCTCTTTTTCCGCCAGCGACCGCGACATCGGGTGGCCGGGCGTGTAGAGCTTGGACATCTCAGCGCGTCTGAACATCACCTCGTTGAGCTGGGTCTGCAGCGCAGAAGTGGTATCCAGCGCCGTTTTCGCCTCCAGCGACATATCCACCGACTCATTCTGCTGTTGAAAATCACGCAGGCTGGCAATGGCGTCGTTCAGGCGTGTTTCGATATCCGGCAGCAGATCGTCAACAAACTTCAGCCGTTTGGTGGTTTCTTCCGCCTTGCGCGCCAGCCCCTGCTCCAGGTAATAGTGGCCGATAGCGTTGAGCGTGCGCGCGATCTGCACTTTATCCTTGCCGGTCAGCTGCACCGACAGCAGGCCGCTCTCCTTGCCAACATCGCTGATTTTGAGCTGCTTCAGCAGGCTGTCTACCACGTCCAGTTCATAGAGGTGCGTAACGGTGAATTCGCTGTCTGGCTCGGCGTTGATATGCGTTACCACCAGGCTTAACTCACCTTTACGCAGCGGCTGGTTGACCCGTCCGGTCAGGATCTCGCCCTCAGGCAGCGTCAGCTGATAGCGCTCCGGGCCGATCACCCGCAGCGTCAGCGGCACGTTGATATACTCTGCCGGCACGGTAAACGCCCCCACCGTCAGCGCCGCGCGTGCGCTGTCATGGCCTGAAAACAGCCGCGCCAGAAAACCGCTGGGTTTGACATCGGTCAGCATGCCCAGCGACTCGCTCACTTTCCCGAGCACCATACGCGACTGCAGCAGACCGATCTCGGTTGCCGAGTGCTGGCTGTCGCCCACCATGTTATCGGTGATACGGTCCAGCAGATTCTGGCTTGAGGTTTCATCCACCTGAATCAGCATATTCGCCCGGTATACCGGCGTGGCGCAGAACGCATACAGCGTAAACAGCACAACGCTCGCCAGCGTGATCGCGGCGATCTGGATTTTGTGGCGCAGCAGTTCAGTGATCAGCTCAAGCAGATCGATATCGGGTTTGTCGGTGCGGTTATCAGATAGCATAGTGGGTCTCACTCCCCGTCAGGGGCAAAAAATCTCTTTCCATGTGAAGGCGGCGTCCTCAATGCGCTGAAAAATGGTGATATTGAATTCCCGGCTTTTTTTGTACGGGTCGGCGATGTCGCGATCTCCCGCCAACCATTGACCAAAAAGCTTAATTTTTCCGCACAGCGTGGGATCGGCGCGCAAAAGGCGCTGGCGCATGCTGCTTTCCATCACCAGCAGTAAGTCGTGTTGTGCGGCCTGCGCCAGCGAGAACAGCGTGGCCCGGTGGCCGCTGAGGTCCAGACCCTGTTCTGCGGCGATGGACTGCATGACGTCATCCGCTGGCGCACCGGTGACGGCCGCCAGCCCGGCGGAGGAGACGCTCAGCGCCGGCACTGCATGCTTCAGCAGCAGCGCCGCCACGGGCGAGCGGCACAGATTGCCGATGCAGATAACCTGAACGGAACGAATCATTACCACTGCCTGATAAAACGCGTGGTTTCGGTCATGTCATGCACGCCGCTGATGGTGGGAATGAGCTGGCTGATAACGCGGTTCCAGCGCGAGATCGGTGCGGTGGTCACATAGACGATGTCGTAGGGCTGAAGCTGAAAAGCGGTACCCAGCACCAGCGCGCTGGCATCAGAGACATCAAGCTGATAGAGCGTGGCAAGCTTGTCCGTGGGAAGGGTACTGCCAACGGTGCTGCGGATCACGAACACGCCGGTGGCGTCGGCGGCATTCTGGTTGATGCCTTCGGCCTGGGTCAGCGCCTCGGTGAGCGTCATGCCGCTACTGTCCATTTTCAGCGTGGTTTGCTTGTTCACCTCGCCCATAACAAACACTTTCTGATCGTCGTTGCGCGGCACATAGAGAATGTCGCCATCTTCCATCAGGCGGTTCTGGGTGAGGTCACCGGCTTTCAGCAACGCCTGCAGCGACACCACTTCTTTTTTACCGCCGTGGGTATAGACCGCGTGACGCCAGTCGGCGTTCTCCAGCAGGCCGCCGGCCTGATTGATGGCATCAATGATAGTCAGCGGCACGTTGGTAACCGGCTGCGGGCCGGAGTTTTTCACTTCCCCGGTCACATAGGCTTTTTTCGAGCGAAACGCGGCTACGCTGACGTCCACCTGCGGTTCTTCAATCCACGGCGCCAGCCGTTCCGTTAAGGCTTCGCGCACCTGCGCAATGGTTTTGCCTGCAACCGACACTTTTCCGGCATAGGGATAGAAAATGGCACCGTCCGGCTGCACCCAGTTGCCGGTGTCGCTCGCGCTGCGGTACTGCCCCGCCGGGGTGGTCAGTTCCGGGTGATCCCAGACGGTGACCATCAACACATCACCCGAGCCGATCTGGTATTCGTAATGAGAAACTTGCTCATTGAGTGCCGTATTCTGACGCGCAATGGGCGATGCCACTGCCAGCGTCGAGAGCAGCTGCGGGGTGATAGGGGCCAGCGTCACGGAGCCATTGATATCGCTGTCCGCTTTATTTTTCTCCGCTGCGCTATTTTTATTATGCAGAGCAATATCGCTGCCGGGGATCAGGGTGCAACCCTGAAGAAGAAACGCAGAAAGCATTATCGCCAGATAATGTTTGGAATTCATTGCCATGATATTTAAATGTCTCGCGCCAGGCGCGGTAGAGGTAGATGCCAGAATCAAAGGCGGTGAAATTAATTAATTCGCCACAGGAAAGCAATGTATAAAACGCGAACAGGCATAAATTAAGAATCGACAAAAAGAATCTAATTCATTACCGTAATATCCTGCGAAAATTCGCAAACTTATACTTTTTATTATTAAACAACCTTATCAGCCAGTTACTCTGAAAAGCGCTATACAACACGGCTACAGCCCGGCGTTTACAGATTATTATTCTTAACTCTGATGAATTTCTAAGAATGAACTTAACTATTCATAAAAATTGATAGCGAGCGCAAATTCATCCGACACATTTATGAATTAAAATAATAGTTTCTCACCAGCCGGGTCAGGCATATGGATATCAAAACGCTGCGTTATTTCGTAGAGGTCGTCCGTCGCCAGAGCTATACCCAGGCGGCTAACGCGCTTTACGTCACCCAGCCGACCATCAGTAAAATGCTGCGTAACCTGGAAGAGGAAGTTGGTTCGACGCTGCTTATTCGCGAGGGCCGCAAACTGCTGCTCACCCACACCGGACAGATACTGTACGACCACGCGGAAACCATTTTAGCGGAGCTGCGCGAGCTGGAAACCGCCCTGGAAGACATTAACCAGATGAATGCCGGAACCCTGCAACTGGGGGTTTCCAGCCTGCCGGGCGTGCAGATTGCCGGGCCGGTCAGTCTCTACCGCCAGCGCTATCCTGGCATCAGGGTGAACATCATCGAATATGACGATGCCGCAGCGCAGCAGGCCGTGCTGAACGGTACTCTGGATGCTGCCCTCACGTTCCAGCCGGTGGACGAGCAGCACGGTTTTGCCAGCCTGCCGCTGTTCAGCTACCCGCTGTGCGCGGTCGTGCCACGCTCTGGCCCCTGGCCTGCAGCGCAGTCGGTCGATCTGCCTACCCTTTCCCGTTACCCGCTGCTGCTCAGCAGCGATGCGTTCGCTCCCAGCCAGCAGCTGCTGGCAGCGTTTACCCGTCTGGGGCTGACACCCACGGTGGCGGTACGCAGCAGTCAGTGGGAGTTTCTGGCGCAGATGGTGCAGGCGGGGATGGGGATTGCGGTGATGCCGGAGCCGGTGTGTCAGAAGCTGGATGCCTCAACGCTACTCTGGCTGCCGCTGGACAGCCCGCTACGCTGGCGGCTGTCGCTGTTCTGGCGCGACGGCGTATGGCTGTCGAACAGCACGCGGGCATGGATTGCCTGCTGCCACGAGTTCTGGCCTGCGGCAGAGGCGGAGTGACGCATCACCCCGCCCCGTCGCGTTACTTGTGCTCGATCAGCAGCGCTTCCAGCAGGTCGAGATCGTGCAGCATTTTCTGCAGCGTCTCGTTGCTGATTTGCTGGGTCGCACGCAGGTGATACAGCTCGGCACGCTCGGAACGCAGCGCCGTCAGGCGGAAGCGGCGCTCCAGGCTCTCTTCCAGCTCTGAGTTTTCCACATCGTTACGCCCGTCGGCGCGGCGACGCAGATTACCGATGACCCGCGAGCTCACCTCTTTGAGCAGCTGATTATCAATGTTCTCATTCACGTCTGCGGCCAGCCGCTGCTCCATTTTTTCGATAGCGACAATCGCCACGTCGGCGGTGACGGATTTTGCCATTCGCTCCTCTTTACGCGCCTTGCCGTGGTCAGTGACCTCGACGTCCTTCAGCAGGAACGGCAGCATGATCACGCCCACAAACAGCGACAACAGGATGACGCCCGCGGCGAGGAACACCAGCTCATAGCGCGCCGGGAACGGCTCGCCGGACGGCAGCAGCAGCGGAATGGAGAGCACACCCGCGAGGGTAATCGCCCCGCGCACCCCGGCGAAGGAGGAGATCAGCAGCTCGCGCGTGGTCCACGCGCCAAACTCCATCGGTTTCTTTTTCAGGAAACGCACGCTAAAGCGCTTCATCACCCACAGCCACAGGAAACGCACGCCGATCAGCGCGCCGTAGATCAGCAGCACATCGGTGAACAGCATCCACATTTCCACGTTCGGATCGGCTTCAGCGGCGCTGAGCGAGGTTTCCATAATGCCCGGCAGCTGCAGCCCCAGCATCAGGAACACCATGCCGTTAAACACGAACTCCAGCATCGCCCAGACGCTGTTAGCACGCAGGCGCATCGCCAGCGGCGCGCTGCGCATCACCCCGGAACGGGTGATGGTCATCCCGGCGGCAACCGCCGCCAGAATCCCGGACACGCCAATGTGTTCCGCAATCAGGTAGGAGGCGAACGGCAGCAGGAACAGCAGCACGATCTGGGTCGCGGGTTCGTCGCCGCCCCAGCGGCTCAGCAGACGCAGCGAACGCCCGTACAGCCAGCTGACGGCGATACCGGCCAGCAGACCGCCGATGGCGACTTTGGCAAACTCCAGCGTCGCGCCGCCCACGGTAAACACCATAGTGCCCATCGCCACGGCCACGGCAAACTTAAGCGCCACCAGGCCAGAGGCGTCGTTCATCAGCGCCTCGCCCTGCAAAATGCCCATGATTTTCTTCGGAATGCGCCCTTCGCCGACAATGCCGGACAGCGCCACGGCATCGGTCGGTGACAGCACGGCGGCCAGCGCAAACGCAGGGATCAGCGGAATGCCCGGCACCAGCCAGTAAATCAGGAAGCCAATCCCGACGACGGTAACCAGCACCAGCGCCAGCGCGAGGCCAATAATCTCCCGCCCGTGGTCGAGAAACTCACGCGTCGGCGTCTTCCAGCCGTCAGCGAACAGCAGTGGCGGAATAAACAGCACCAGAAACAGTTCAGGATTGAAGTCCACGTGCAGCCCGAAGGTGGGCCAGGCGAGAATGGCACCGATACCGATTTGCATCAGCGGCAGTGGGATCTGGAAGGGCAGCATACGCGTTGCGACCCCGGAGAGAGAGACCACGAGGGTCATGATTAAAATAGTAAAGAAGATTTCCATGCGTTCCCTGAATGTCTGTTTTCTTAAAACACGTAACCTGTCACACATAATGATAAGACATCAGGGTGAACATAAAGGAAACAGGATGTGCCTTAAAAACAAAAATGCGGGCCGTAGCCCGCACCTCAGGTAAATCAAGGGGTTTTAGATCGCCCAGCCGCCAGCGTAGAACGCCACCAGTGCGACCGCGATCAGCACGGTGCCGATATTCAGACGACGCCATTCGCCACTGAACACGCGGCCAATCACCAGCGACGCGAAGCCGATCATGATGCCGGTGACGATGTTGCAGGTCAGCACGATAAACACGGCGGTGATAAGCCCGGCCATCGCATCGACGAAGTCAGCAAAGTCGATTTTCGCCACGTTGCTCAGCATCAGCAGGCCAACGTACATCAGCGCTGGCGCGGTGGCATACGCCGGCACCAGGTAAGAGAGCGGCGACAGGAACAGGATCAGCAGGAACAGCACGCCGACGGTGAGCGCCGTGAGGCCGGTTTTGCCGCCCGCGGCAGTACCCGCGGCGGATTCGATATACACCGCTGCCGGTGCAGCACCGACCAGGCCTGAGAATACGCTGCTCAGGGAGTCGGTGGTCAGGGCTTTGCCGCCGTCGATAATCTGTCCGTCTTTATCCAGCAGGTTAGCCTGCCCTGCCACGGCGCGGATGGTGCCGGTGGCATCAAACACTGCCGTCATTACCAGCGCCAGCACGCTTGGGATGACGATGGGATCGAGCGCACCCATGATGTCGAGGCTGCCGATCAGCGAGTTGCCGTTCTCGTCGCTCAGGGACGGCATGGCGAACAGACCGGAGAAGTGCACGTTAGGGTCGAAAATCAGGCCGACCACGGAAATCCCGATAATGGTCAACAGAATGCCGCCCGGCACCTTGAGTTTTTCGAGGCCGATAATCACCGCCAGACCAATCAGCGACATGATCACCGGGAAGCTGGCGAAGTGGCCGAGCGCCACCGGCAGGCCGTCGAGCGGGTTTTTCACCACCAGGCCGACGCCGTTGGCTGCGATCAGCAGCAGGAACAGGCCGATGCCGATGCCGGTCCCGTGCGCAACGCCCTGGGGGAGATTACGCAAAATCCAGCTGCGGATGCCGGTTGCGGAGATGATGGTGAACAGGACGCCCATCAGGAATACCGCGCCGAGCGCCACCGGAACGCTGATTTGCTGACCCAGTACCAGGCTGAAGGCGGTGAATGCCGTCAGGGAGATCGCGCAACCAATGGCCAGCGGCAGGTTCGCCCACAGCCCCATCAGAATTGACCCTACGCCCGCCACGAGGCAGGTGGCGACGAACACCGCCGCAGGTGGGAAACCGGCTTTACCCAGCATGCCCGGCACCACGATGACCGAGTAAACCATCGCGAGGAAGGTCGTCAGACCGGCAACGATTTCCTGGCGCACGGTGCTGCCGCGGGCAGAAATTTTGAACCAGGCGTCGAGTGAACCGCCGGTACGCGCAGAAGGCGTAGACATAGTGAAACATCCCCTGAAATTATTATCGTTCGCTCCGGTATGCGGTGGACAACCCGCTGCTTATCAAACGTTTTAGTCCTGCGCTGCGTTGCGACCAAAGGGGGATCGCAAAAAAGCAAACGTTTAACTCCGCATACAGAAGACGGCTAAAAATCGACAGCGCCCGCGGATAAACGGCGGGCGCTGACTGAAGCAAACGATTATCCAGTGTTCTTACTGCGCTTTTCAAACATAATTTGCGACGTTTCGCCAAAATAACGTCCGGATGGCGAATCCCTCACCAGCGTATGCGCAAACGTTATCGTCGCTGCGCAACCTGATAACACTTTTCTTACGTGCCGGGAATTTCGAACGGGCCGCCCTGCTCAATGGCGCGCTGAAACGCCGGACGGCCCTGGATACGCTGATACCAGGCCTGGGTGTGTTCCAGATCGCGCATCCCGCCGCGCGCCAGCAGCGCCATGACCGGAAAACTCATCTGGATATCGGCGATGCTGAAGGTGTCGCCGGCAAACCACGCCGACTGCGCCAGGTGGTTTTCAATGTAGTCCGCGTGCGTCACCAGCTGCTTATTAAGCCAGGCTTTCTGCACACCCTGCCCCAGCGCCTTCCCCACCGGGCGCAACAGCCAGGGCACCGGCTTTTTACCAAGGCTGCTGAACACCAGCTTCATCATCAGCAGCGGCATCAGCGATCCTTCGGCATAGTGCAGCCAGAAGCGGCACGCCAGCTTCTCACCGGGCGACTCCGGACGCAGCAGGCTTGCCGGGTCGTAGGTTTCCTGCAGGTACTCCAGAATGGCCCCTGATTCTGCGAGGATCAGGCCGTTATCCTCCACCACCGGCGATTTGCCCAGCGGGTGCACTTTCTTCAGCGCGGGCGGGGCCATCATCGTCGGCTCACGCTGATAGCGCACAATCTGGTACGGCAGGTTCAGCTCCTCCAGCGCCCAAATCACGCGCTGCGAGCGGGAATTATTAAGGTGGTGAACGATCAGCATGGCGAACCTCCTGGTTATTCAATTAATTAACTATAGGAAAGGGGCCGGCCAGACGGTGGAAAATTATCGTTCGGCCCGCCGGTCATCGCCGCACCGGGAAAATCACTCCTCCAGAAGACGCGCACCGGTGCCCTGGCTGCCCAGGCGATCGTCCGGGTTACGCAGCGGGCAGTCGCGGTGCGACAGGCAACCGCAACCGATGCAGCCGTCAAGATCGTCACGCAGCGCTGTCAGGGTGTGAATGCGGCGATCCAGTTCCTCGCGCCACTGGGAGGAGAGCTGCTTCCAGGCTTTGGCGTTGATGCTCTGCCCTTCTGGCAGCACGCCGAGCGCCTCCTTAATGGTGCCGAGCGGAATGCCAATGCGCTGCGCTATTTTGATAATCGCGACATAACGCAGCACATCACGCCGGTAACGCCGCTGATTACCGCCGTTGCGCGTACTCTGGATCAGGCCTTTGCTCTCATAAAAATGCAGCGCCGAAACCGCCACGCCGCTGCGCTTTGCCACTTCACCCGGTGTGAGCAGCGTTTTTATCCGTTGAGTTTTCTTTTCCACAGGACTTTACCTCAAGTTAACTTGAGGAATTATACTCCTGGCCACACTGAACGGCTAATCGATAACTCAGCACGAGGAAGAGCTATGTCACATCAGGAGATCATCAACACCCTGACGGCGTGGATCGATGAACACATCGATCAACCCATGAATATCGACGTGGTGGCAAAGAAGTCAGGCTATTCAAAATGGTATCTGCAGCGGATGTTCCGTACCGTGAAGCGCCAGACGCTGGGCGAATACATTCGTCAGCGCCGCCTGCTGATGGCAGCGGAAGCGCTGCGCACCACAGAACGGCCCATTTTCGATATTGCGATGGATTACGGCTATGTGTCGCAGCAGACCTTTTCGCGTGTTTTCCGCCGCGAGTTTGACCGCACGCCGACCGACTATCGCCAGAGTGCGTGAGTGACAGGTTACGCGCCTTGCCGGGCAGGCTCCGCCGCCTCAGGTTTATCCATCCAGGCGATAAATCCCTGAGGCGGCAGCGCCTTCGCAAAATACCAGCCCTGGCAATACTGGACGCCACGCTTCAAGAGCCAGCTCACCTGCTCGGCGGTTTCCACCCCTTCGGCAATAATCTTCAGGCGCAGGCTGTGTGCCATATCAATAATATGTTCAGCGACAAGGTGGCTGGTACTGTTGGTGGCGAGGGTGTCGATAAAGGATTTATCGATCTTCAGAATATCGACGTTGAGCGAATAGAGATTGTGCAGGTTGGAATAGCCGGTGCCGAAATCGTCGATCGCAATTTCATACCCGGCCTGACGAAACGCCTGAATCACCGGCGTGGTTTTGGGGACATCGATAAAGCCCCGCTCGGTAACTTCAATTTTAATCTGCTGCGGACGCACCTGATGCTGTTTCGCTTTTTCAGCGATCATTGCAATAAGCCGCGGCGAATGAAAATCCGATGCCGACAGGTTGAGCGAAATATAAATATCAGGATGACGGGCCAGATAATCCCCCAGATCGATAAACAGCTGATCGACAACGTAGTCGGTGACCTGGGCAATCATGCCTTCACTTTCCGCCAGCGGAATAAATTCTGCCGGGCTCATTACCGTGCCGTTAAAACCCGGCCAGCGGAGTAATGCTTCCGCCCCGACACAGCGCCCCTGTCGAATATCAATAATCGGCTGATAATAAAGACGCAGCTGTTGACGGCGCAGCGCACGCTGCAGGCGGCGGCGCGGGGACTTTAGCTGCTGACGCGTGCGCGACCATACCAGCGAGACAATAAGGCTGCAAATCAGCCCCAGCGGTAGCGTCAGGGTTAACTGATGCCAGAACTGTTCGTGAAACCGCGTCATGGTTGTGGAGACAATAATCGCAACCGGACGCGTCGCGGAGCGGGCAATAGTATAAAAACGCCCGTCGAGCTGGAACGTCTGCTGATTACGCTGAATCAGCGGACTTAACGTCTGCATATCAGCGTGTGCGCTCAGGGAAAAGAATTCGTCGTTAACCGTGTCATAGGTGCCATATACCAGCGAGGTATCGTCGGACATCACATCGCCAAACGCGCGCGGGTTAATCACTACGGCATAATTCCCGCGCTGCATATATACCATTTTATAGCCGGCATAAAACGGGGTATCGCGATAATAATAAATAGCCGTATCAGACGTATCGCTGAAGTTTGCCCGGCGCAGGGTTAACGGCGTTGAAAGCGTTAATTGGGTGGAACACAAAAAATTATTTCCGCGAGCATAAACCAGATCTTCAACAAATAAATGCCCGCGCACAATATCGAGCATAAATTTTCGATGATCGTCACTGCATGACACTCCACGGAATGACTCTGCCATCGCGCGAGCGCGCATCGCGTCGTCCACGACAATACTGGTGCGCTTGAGTATTAAGTGCGCGAAGGAGCGCAGGTGATCCCGGGTATCGCTGACCGCACGCAGCTGGGCAAACCAGACGGCAAAAATCACCGGCAATAATACCACCATGATAATACCGGTAATACGCAACGCGTTACGCCCTGCCCTGTGATGCATGATGGTTTGATATCCCTGCAAAACGTGTCACTTTTGACCGCGTTCAGACATTCACAAAATCGCATTACGGTGCATGAAGAGCGGCATTTTAGCAACTGACTTTTGTATTTCAGGCGGCCTGCTGAGGGCTGCTGATAATATAAACAAATTGCCTAAAGCTAAATTGAGGCGCTGCCATTACGGGGTGACGTTTTTTTATTTCCTGCGGCCGGTGCTTTTTTATTCTCAGAGTTAAACACGAAACAACCAGCCGCTGCCGTCTGGAGAACATTCGGCTCAACCGCCAGGCGCGGGCCAACGTGAGATTTGTAAAACCGGGGCGTAAAGCGACGCGGCATCTGGCGAATTAATAACCAAATGTGATATAGTTCACACAACTCTTGTAACAGAGTGCAAGTCCCTGTTTATGACGTTTTCTCCGCGGCGTACATCTGCCCTGATGTGCTGGCGGAGGTGGTTTTCTGTTGAGGATGTTTTGATGGCTACCATCACTACCGGCGTATTACTGATGCGCTGGCCGTTACTGAGTGCGTTGCTGATGTTTATGGCCAGCACGCTGCATATTCAGCTGCGTAAGACTGACTATCGCGGTCTGGCAATCGTCTGTACCGGCCTCGGTATCGCGGCTGCCTGCTGGTTCGCCACCGGTCTGCTGGGGATCACCCTGATCGATATCGCCCGCGTCTGGGCCAATATCAAGACTATTATGGTGGATATGGCGTATCACGCACCGCCGCAGTTTCCGGTAATGTAACCACCGGTTTGCCTGCGTTTAACGTAGCGGAAATGAAATGACATAAAAAAAGCCTCTGTAAACAGAGGCTTTTTTGTTTCCGGATGCAAACAGTGCTGCAAATCAGAACGGGATATCGTCGTCGAAATCCATCGGCGGTTCGTTGGACTGCGCCGGAGCGTTGTTCTGCTGCTGCGGGCGAGACTGCGCGCCGCCGCTGAACTGGTTGCCGCCCTGCGGCTGCTGAGGCTGACCCCAACCGCCCTGCTGCTGCTGACCGCCGCCCATGCCGCCGCCAGCCGGTGCACCGCCGCCCTGACGGCCACCCAGCATCTGCATGGTGCCGCCGACGTTAACCACGACTTCCGTGGTGTACTTCTCAACACCGGCCTGATCGGTCCATTTGCGGGTCTGCAGGGAACCTTCGATATACACCTGAGAACCTTTGCGCAGGTATTCACCGGCCACTTCAGCCAGCTTGCCGAACAGCACAACGCGGTGCCATTCGGTTTTCTCTTTGGTTTCGCCGGTTTGCTTGTCGCGCCATGACTCTGACGTGGCCAGGGTAATGTTGGCAACTGCGCCACCATTAGGCATATAGCGCACTTCCGGGTCCTGACCCAGATTCCCGACGAGAATCACCTTGTTTACGCCTCTGCTGGCCATGTTCATGTCTCCTGAAAAACGATTCTTTAAGAGTGTAAACCGTGAAGTCTACCATTGAAACCGCGCAGTGTAATCGCTGGGAGGCTCATTCCACAATGTCTTTCCCGATAAACATTTTTGCAGCCCCATCCGGAAAGCGCCTCCCAATACTGTATATCCATTCAGGTTAATTTGTGTCATAATTAGCCGTTTCAGATCGCCGGTTGTCCTTCTGTCTCCGGCCGCGATGACATGACCGTCGCTATGTCGCTGTTATGTCACTCAAGGTGGAGAAAATACCAGGCTTACGCGTTTATTCCGGGAAAGGTGAATGGATAAGATCGAAGTTCGGGGCGCCCGCACCCATAATCTCAAAAACATCAATCTCGTTATCCCTCGCGACAAACTGATTGTCGTTACCGGGCTTTCGGGTTCAGGCAAATCCTCTCTGGCTTTTGACACCCTTTATGCGGAAGGGCAGCGTCGCTACGTCGAGTCGCTCTCGGCCTATGCGCGTCAGTTCCTGTCCCTGATGGAAAAGCCGGATGTCGATCATATCGAAGGGCTGTCGCCCGCGATCTCTATCGAGCAGAAATCCACCTCGCACAACCCGCGCTCGACCGTGGGGACCATCACCGAAATTCACGACTATCTGCGTCTGCTTTATGCCCGCGTCGGCGAGCCGCGCTGTCCGGATCACGACGTGCCGCTGGCGGCGCAGACCGTCAGCCAGATGGTGGATAACGTGCTGGCGCAGCCGGAAGGTAAACGCCTGATGCTGCTGGCGCCCATCATCAAAGAGCGCAAAGGTGAGCACACCAAAACGCTGGAGAACCTGGCAAGCCAGGGCTATATCCGCGCGCGTATCGACGGTGAAGTGTGCGATCTCTCCGATCCGCCGAAGCTTGAGCTGCAGAAGAAACACACCATTGAAGTGGTCATCGATCGCTTCAAGGTACGTGAGGATCTGACCCAGCGCCTGGCGGAGTCGTTTGAAACCGCGCTGGATCTCTCCGGCGGCACCGCGATAGTTGCCGACATGGACGACACCAGCGTGCCGGAGCTGCTGTTCTCGGCGAACTTTGCCTGCCCGATCTGCGGCTACAGCATGCGCGAGCTGGAACCGCGTCTGTTCTCGTTCAACAACCCGGCCGGTGCCTGTCCGACCTGTGACGGCCTGGGCGTGCAGCAGTATTTCGACCCGGACCGCGTGATCCAGAACGGCGAGCTGTCGCTGGCTGGCGGCGCGATCCGCGGCTGGGATCGCCGTAACTTCTACTATTTCCAGATGCTGCGCTCGATGGCGGAGCACTATAAGTTTGATGTCGATGCCCCGTGGGACAGCCTGAGCGCCAGCGTGCAAAAAGTGGTGCTGTTCGGCTCCGGCAAAGAAACGATTGAATTCAAGTACATCAACGATCGTGGCGACACCTCGGTGCGCCGTCATCCGTTCGAAGGCGTGCTGCACAATATGGAGCGCCGCTACAAAGAAACAGAATCCTCTGCGGTACGCGAAGACCTGGCGAAATTTATCAGCAACCGCCCGTGCGCAACCTGCGAGGGTACGCGTCTGAACCGCGAAGCGCGCCACGTGTTTGTTGAAAACACCGCGCTGCCGACCATCTCTGATATGAGCATCGGTCACGCGATGGAGTTCTTCAACAACATGAAGCTCTCCGGCCAGCGCGCGAAAATCGCTGAGAAAGTGCTGAAAGAGATTGGCGATCGCCTGAAGTTCCTGGTGAACGTCGGCCTGAACTACCTGACGCTCTCCCGCTCGGCAGAAACCCTCTCCGGCGGTGAGGCGCAGCGTATTCGTCTGGCCAGCCAGATCGGTGCCGGCCTTGTGGGTGTGATGTACGTGCTGGATGAACCCTCTATCGGTCTGCACCAGCGCGATAACGAACGCCTGCTCGGCACGCTTATCCATCTGCGCAACCTCGGCAACACCGTGATCGTGGTGGAGCATGACGAAGACGCGATTCGCGCAGCGGATCACGTGATTGATATCGGGCCAGGCGCCGGGGTGCACGGCGGCCAGGTGGTCGCGGAAGGCACTCTGAAAGATATCATGGCGGTGCCGGAATCCCTGACCGGGCAGTTTATGAGCGGCAAGCGCCAGATTACGGTGCCGAAAAACCGTGTTCCGGCCGATCCGGAGAAGGTGCTGAAGCTCAGCGGTGCACGCGGTAATAACCTGAAAGACGTTACCCTGACGCTGCCGGTCGGCCTGTTTACCTGCGTGACCGGCGTCTCCGGCTCGGGTAAATCGACGCTGATCAACGATACGCTGTTCCCGCTGGCCCAGCGCCAGCTCAACGGTGGCACGCTGGCTGAGCCGGCACCGTATCGCGAGATTCAGGGGCTGGAGCATTTCGATAAGGTTATCGATATCGACCAGAGCCCGATCGGCCGCACGCCGCGCTCTAACCCGGCGACCTACACTGGCGTGTTTACGCCGGTGCGCGAGCTGTTTGCCGGAGTGCCGGAAGCGCGTTCACGCGGCTATACGCCGGGCCGCTTCAGCTTTAACGTGCGCGGCGGGCGCTGCGAAGCCTGCCAGGGCGACGGGGTGATCAAGGTTGAGATGCACTTCCTGCCGGACATCTACGTGCCGTGCGACCAGTGCAAGGGCAAGCGCTATAACCGCGAAACCCTGGAGATCAAATATAAGGGCAAGACCATCCACGAAGTGCTGGATATGACCATTGAAGAAGCACGCGAGTTCTTTGATGCCGTACCGGCGCTGGCGCGTAAGCTGCAGACGCTGATGGATGTGGGCCTGACCTATATTCGTCTCGGCCAGTCGGCCACCACGCTTTCCGGCGGTGAAGCCCAGCGCGTGAAGCTGGCGCGCGAGCTGTCGAAGCGCGGCACCGGGCAGACGCTCTATATTCTCGATGAGCCGACCACCGGTCTGCACTTCGCGGATATCCAGCAGCTGCTGGAAGTGCTGCACCAGTTGCGCGATCAGGGCAACACCATCGTGGTGATTGAACACAACCTCGACGTGATTAAAACCGCAGACTGGATTGTCGATCTCGGCCCGGAAGGCGGGAGCGGCGGCGGGGAGATCCTCGTCTCCGGCACGCCGGAAACCGTGGCAGAGTGCGAAGCGTCGCACACGGCGCGCTTCCTGAAACCGCTGCTGAAAGCCTGATAAAACGCCCCGATCGGGGCGTTGTTTTATGGTGAGCCGTGGCACAGCGTAGGGCGGGTAAGCCTGCGCACCCGCCACGGCGGCTTCCGAAGGTGGGTGCGCTTCCCTTACCCACCCTACAGTACGCCCCGGTCGGGGCGTTTTTTTAACTGCCTAACTGCTGGCGGGCGCTGTCCGGTAGCGTATCAATCACCTGCTGGTACGAGGCATCGACCAGGAAGTAAATCTGGGAATCCGGCAGCTCGCCGTCCAGATGCACCGTGCTCCAGTGGGCTTTATTCAGCTGCGCACTGGGGAAAACATCCTCATGCTCGTCGCGCAGCAGCTCCGCCAGTGCCGGGCTGGTTTTCAGCGATACCACCGGGCGACCATCCGCCTCGTGCACCATCGCGAACAGCACATCCGCGACTTTTATCTGCGTCGCATCGAGTCCGCTGTGTATATCCTGGCTGGCACCCGCTTTATTCATGCAGTATTGCAGGATCTCCGAATGGGTCATTTTTCATCTCCTTGTAGCGTGGCGATAATTTTTCGCGCGCCGCCGTGAATACGGTGTTCCCCCAGCCAGATGCCCTGCCAGGTGCCGAGCTGCAGCCGCCCGTGACTCACCGGCAGCATCAGCGATACCCCCAGCAGCGACGATTTGATGTGCGCGGGCATATCGTCCGGGCCTTCATAATCATGCTGGTATGGGGCATCCTCCGGCACCGCTTTCAGGAAATGGTGCTCCATATCCTGGCGTACCGTCGGGTCGCAGTTTTCATTGAGCGTAAGGGAAGCGGAAGTATGCTGGAGCAGCAGGTGAAGCAGGCCCGTTTTAACGCGTGAAAGGTTCGGTAGCTGGCCGAGGATCTCATCGGTAACCAGATGAAAACCGCGTGACCTGGCTTTCAGCGTCACGGTCTGTTGAACCCACATAATTCGCTCCTGTGAAAGAATGTCCCGTTAAGTGTGTAAGCTGCGCGCCAAAAGGCAAAATCTTCGCGGTAATTTAATGTAAATAGCGGCAACAACAATAAAAAAGCGAGGCCGGTTTCCCGCCTCGCTTCTGCTGTCAAAAGTAAGCAAGTACTTACATCACAGCCGCAAAGGCCTGCGCGACGCGATGCACATTGTGACTGTTGAGACCGGCGACGCACATGCGTCCGCTGGCGATCAGGTAAACCCCAAACTCCTCGCGCAGCCGCTCGACCTGAGCGGCGCTCAGGCCGGTGTAGCTGAACATGCCGCGCTGGCGCAGCAGATAGCCAAAATCGCGGCCCGGCATGGCCGTTTCCAGCACCTTCACCAGCTCTTCACGCATCGCCAGAATACGCAGGCGCATGGCCTCCACTTCCGCCAGCCAGCTGGCTTTCAGCGTGGCATCGTTCAGCACGGTCGCCACCACCTGCGCGCCAAAGTTAGGCGGGCTGGAGTAGATGCGGCGCACCGTCGCTTTTAGCTGGCCCAGCACGCGGCTGGCGGCGTCCGCGTCATCGCACACCACGGACAGACCGCCGACGCGCTCACCGTAGAGCGAGAAGATTTTTGAGAACGAGTTGCTGACCAGCGCGGGCAAACCGGCGCGGGCGATGGCACGAATAGCGTAAGCGTCCTCTTCCATGCCTGCACCAAAGCCCTGATAGGCGATATCGAGGAACGGGATCAGCTCGCGCGCTTTCAGCACTTCAATGACGCGGTCCCACTCATCATTGGTCAGATCGGCACCGGTCGGGTTATGGCAGCACGGATGCAGCAGCACGATGCTCTGCGCCGGCAGGGTATTCAGCGTTTCCAGCAGCGCGTCAACGCGCACGCCACCGGTGGCATCGTCGAACCACGGGTAGGTGTGTACCTCAAAGCCCGCGCCGGCAAAGATAGCGACATGGTTTTCCCACGTCGGATCGCTGACCCAGACCTGCGAACCGGGGAAGTAGCGTTTCAGGAAATCGGCCCCCACCTTCAGCGCGCCGGAGCCGCCGAGCGTCTGGATGGTGGCGATACGCCCATCGCGCAGCGCCGGGTGATCGTCGCCGAACAGCAGCGGCGCGATGGCATTACGGTAGGAAACCAGGCCTTCCATCGGCAGATAGAGCGACGCACCGTGCGGCTGAGCGTTGAGACGCGCTTCGGCCTGCGCTACGGCATCCAGCTGCGGAATAATGCCCGCTTCGTTGTAGTAGAGGCCGATGCTGAGGTTGACTTTGTCCGGGCTGGGGTCTTCTTTGAAACGCTCCATCAGGGAAAGAATCGGGTCGCCGGCGTAGGCGTCAACATTCTGGAACACGCGTGGTTCTCCTGCTTTACGGTGGGGTAAGCGGACACAATAAACCGGAAAGAGGATGAGATCGAGAGGTTACTGAGGCGTTATGCGTATCGCCGAAACCGGCGTTTGCGGCGGGCCTCAGCGCAAGGCCCGCCGTGCAGACAGGATTACTCCACGTACTTCATTGCTACCCGCGAGGTCAGACGGGTAATAAGTTCGTAAGCGCTCACTTTTGTTATTTCCGCGATGCGCTCAACCGGCAGCGCGTCGCCCCAGAGCAGCACTTCATCCCCGGCACGCTCCTGCGCCTCAGGGCCAAGATCGACACAGATCATGTCCATCGCCACGCGCCCGACAATCGGCACTTCACGACCGTTAACGATAACCGGTGTGCCCGAGGGCGCACAGCGCGGATAGCCGTCGCCGTATCCCATTGCCACCACGCCGAGTCGGGTATCACGGGCGCTGACCCAGGTTCCGCCATAGCCTACCGGCTCACCCGCTTTGTGGGTGCGCACGGCAATCAGGCTGGAGGTGAGCGACATCGCCGGCATAAACCCGGCATCGGCGGCGCGCGCCCCGCCCTCCAGCGGCGAGACGCCGTAGAGAATAATCCCCGGACGTACCCAGTCGAAATGCGACTGCGGCCACAGCAGAATGCCGGCAGACGCCGCTATCGAGCGCAGCCCCGGTTTCCCTTCGCTAAAGGTGGCGAAGATATCCAGCTGGCGCTCGGTCGCCCCGCACGCTGGCTCATCGGCGCGGGCGAAGTGGCTGACAACGTTTACCGGCTGGCATACGTTCGGGCAGCGGGCCAGACGCTGATAAAACGCCTCTGCCTCTTCCGGCTGCACGCCCAGGCGATGCATCCCGGTGTCCAGCTTCATCCACACCGTAATCGGCTTATCCAGGTGCGCCTGTTCCAGCGCGACCAGCTGCTCGTCGCTGTGCACCGCCGTGTGCAGACCCAGCGCAGAAATCATCGGCAGATCGTCGGCGTTAAAGAAGCCTTCCAGCAGCAGAATGGGTTGTGTGATACCGCCTTCACGCAGGCGCAGCGCCTCTTCAAGACGGGCCACGCCGAACGCATCGGCATCGGGAAGTGAACGGGCGGTCTCCAGCAGACCGTGCCCATAGGCGTTTGCTTTCACCACCGCCACCAGCCGACTGGCGGGAGCCAGTTCGCGCAGGCGTTGCAGGTTGTGTCGCAGAGCGCGGCGATTTACGACTACGGTTGCCGCTTGCATTGTCTTTCCTTGCTTATCAAAAAGTTACCATAATCCCCTAAAGCATTCGCGTTGCAGGAAGGCGACAAGTGCGTGAATCCCCGGGAGCTTAGTGAACTAAGTGACCGGGGTGAACGCGCGCGGTCAACGCACCTGCGGCGTGAAGGATGACGGGGATTTATTCGTCGTCGTACTGCGGGCCAGCATAGTTATCAAACCGCGACCACTGCCCGTTAAACGTCAGGCGCACCGTACCGATGGGGCCGTTACGCTGCTTACCGAGGATGATCTCGGCGATGCCTTTCATGTCACTGTTCTCGTGGTACACCTCATCACGGTAGATAAACATGATCAGGTCGGCATCCTGCTCGATGGAGCCGGATTCACGCAGGTCCGAGTTCACCGGGCGTTTGTCGGCGCGCTGCTCCAGCGAGCGGTTAAGCTGCGAGAGCGCCACCACCGGCACCTGCAGCTCTTTTGCCAGCGCTTTAAGCGAGCGTGAGATCTCGGCGATCTCCAGCGTGCGGTTATCGGAGAGCGACGGCACACGCATCAGCTGCAGGTAGTCGACCATGATCAGGCTCAGACCGCCGTGCTCGCGGAAGATGCGGCGCGCGCGGGAGCGAACTTCGGTTGGGGTCAGGCCGGAGGAGTCATCAATGTACATATTGCGCTTCTCGAGCAGGATCCCCATGGTGCCAGAGATACGCGCCCAGTCTTCGTCGTCAAGCTGGCCGGTACGAATTCGGGTCTGGTCGACGCGGGAAAGCGAAGCGAGCATACGCATCATGATCTGCTCTGCGGGCATCTCCAGACTGAAAATCAGCACCGGTTTATCCTGCAACATCGCCGCGTTTTCGCACAGGTTCATGGCGAAGGTGGTTTTACCCATCGACGGACGCGCCGCGACGATAATCAGATCTGAACGCTGCAGGCCGGCGGTCTTTTTGTTGAGATCCTGATAGCCGGTATCGACCCCGGTCACGCCGTCATGCGGCTGCTGGAACAGGGTCTCGATACGCGCAACCGTGGCTTCCAGAATCTGATCGACGCTTTTCGGGCCTTCGTCTTTATTGGCGCGGTTTTCCGCAATCTGGAACACGCGCGATTCTGCCAGGTCGAGCAGCTCATCGCTGTTACGCCCCTGCGGGTCAAACCCGGCATCGGCAATTTCGTTGGCGACGCTGATCATATCGCGCACCACCGCACGTTCGCGCACGATGTCGGCGTAGGCGCTGATGTTCGCCGCACTTGGCGTATTGCGCGACAGGTCCGCCAGATAGGCAAAGCCGCCCACGCCGTCAAGCTGGCCCTGCTGCTCCAGCGATTCCGAAAGCGTAATCAGGTCGATAGGTTTCCCCATCTCCTGCAGCCGCTGCATTTCGGTAAAGATATGACGATGGGGACGGGTATAAAAATCGTTGGGTACTACGCGCTCAGCAACGTCGTCCCAGCGCTCGTTGTCCAGCATCAACCCACCCAACACCGACTGCTCCGCCTCGATGGAGTGTGGCGGCACTTTCAGCCCGGCGACCTGTGGATCGCGCGTTTCAGAAGGTTTGTTGAAGGGTTTATTTCCTGCCATAGTGAATGGAGTTACCGAGTTAGATTAGGGAGACGGGGCATTATATACCCTTGTTGAATCAGGTTACATGCGGCATTGGCCGTGATGCGACCGGGTGACGGGTATCGCCGCCGCACAACGATATGACACCGGAGGAGACATGGCAACACGTATCGAATTTCACAAGCATGGTGGGCCTGAGGTACTTAACGCCGTGGAGTTTACCCCAGCCGACCCCGCTGCCCATGAGATTCAGGTAGAGAATAAAGCGATCGGTATTAACTATATCGATACCTATATCCGCAGCGGGCTTTATCCTCCTCCGGCCCTGCCGGCGGGTCTTGGCACGGAAGCTGCCGGTGTTGTCAGCAAAGTCGGTCGCGACGTAAAGCACCTTAAAGCGGGCGACCGCGTGGTGTACGCGCAGTCCGCGCTGGGCGCGTACAGTTCGGTGCACAACGTGCCGGCTGACAAAGCCGCCCTGCTGCCGGACGCGATCTCCTTCGAACAGGCTGCGGCCTCATTCCTGAAAGGGCTGACGGTGTTTTACCTGCTGCGTAAAACCTACGAGATCCAGCCGGACGAGCCGTTTCTTTTTCATGCCGCCGCCGGGGGCGTGGGGCTTATCGCCTGCCAGTGGGCAAAAGCGCTGGGTGCGAAGCTTATCGGCACCGTCGGCTCTGCCGAGAAGGCGCAGCGGGCGAAACAGGCCGGTGCCTGGGAGATCATTAACTACCGGGAAGAGAACGTCGGCGAACGGGTACGCGAGCTGACCGGCGGTAAAAAGCTGCGCGTGGTGTATGACTCGGTAGGGAAAGATACCTGGGAGTCGTCCCTGGACTGCCTGCAGCGCCGCGGGCTGATGGTGAGCTTCGGCAACGCGTCCGGCGCGGTCACCGGCGTGAACCTCGGCATTCTTAATCAGAAAGGCTCGCTCTATGTCACCCGCCCTTCGCTTCAGGGCTACATTACCAACCGCGAAGAGCTGGACGAAGCCAGCGCCGAGCTGTTCTCGCTGATTGCCAGTGGGGTTATCAAGGTCGAAGTGCCGGAGCGTCAGCGCTTTGCGCTCGCGGAGGCGCAGCGCGCCCACGAAACGCTGGAGAGCCGTACCACTCAGGGATCGAGCCTGCTGATCCCATAAATAATCAGGGCTTCCCGAAGGAAGCCCTTTTTCTTTTTGTTCGTCTGTATGTAGGGTACAGAACGATGAATTTGCGTTACAGCCGGTGCATAGTGACAGATCGTCGCCGTAAATCCTATTCTGCACCCGCCAAACTGTTACTCGGGTTACAAAGATGTGATCAAGCGCTCAGGAATCAGTAACGCCCGCGGCGCTTTTTGTAATAACGCGTTGAATCTGGTCTTTTTATCGCCCGCACAATCCACACCACGACCACCGCCAGCAGCAGCCACGGCAGCATCTGAATAAACAGCGCGAACAATCCGCCCAGCATCATCACCACGCTTGCCAGGATCAACGCCGCCAGAATGCCGAACAGCGAAACGCCGGTACCCAGCAGCACCAGAAAAAACGCCACCACAAACAGTAGCTCCAGCATGGTTCTTGCCCTCTTCACAATGTTACCGGGGCTATTACAAGATCCGTGCCAACAATAACGCCTTGATTAATAAACAAAACGCCCCGCGTAAAAACGCAGGGCGTGGTCAAATTCACTCTCTTTTAGCGTGATTAACGCCGGCCTGCGACCTGCTGCAGCGCGTTCTCCAGTACCTGGATATCAGCCCCTGGCTTATGGGCGTTTTCACTGAGGTAGCGACGCCACTGACGCGCGCCGGGAATGCCCTGGAACAGGCCGAGCATATGGCGGGTGACGTGCCCGAGGTAAGTCCCCTGACTTAATTCACGCTCGATATAGGGATACATCGCGCGTACAACGTCGAACGGGTCGCGGTCGCTGCCTGCCACGTCGAAGATCTCGCGGTCAACCGTCGCCAGGATACCGGGGTTCTGATAAGCCTCGCGCCCGACCATCACGCCATCAAGGTGCTCCAGATGCGATTTCGCATCGGCCAGGGTTTTAATGCCGCCGTTAATCGACATCGTCAGCTGCGGGAAGTCGCGCTTGAGCTGCCAGACGCGCGGGTAGTCCAGCGGCGGGATCTCACGGTTCTCTTTCGGGCTTAAGCCGGAGAGCCAGGCCTTGCGGGCGTGGATGATAAACATCTCACACTCGCCGCGCCCGGAGACGGTGTCGATAAAGTCACAGAGAAATTCGTAGCTGTCCTGCTCATCAATGCCGATACGGGTTTTCACGGTAACCGGAATCGACACCACATCGCGCATCGCTTTCACACAGTCGGCCACCAGCTGGGCATCGCCCATCAGGCAGGCACCGAAACGACCATTCTGCACGCGGTCAGAAGGGCAACCGACGTTAAGGTTGATCTCATCATAGCCACGCGCTTCGGCCAGCTTTGCGCAGTGCGCCAGCTGTGCCGGATCGCTGCCGCCAAGTTGCAGTGCGACCGGATGCTCCTCTTCGCTGTACGCCAGGTAATCCCCTTTGCCGTGAATGATGGCACCGGTGGTGACCATTTCGGTGTACAGCAGCGTATGCCGCGTCAGCAAACGCAGGAAATAGCGGCAGTGGCGATCGGTCCAGTCGAGCATCGGCGCGATGGAAAAGCGGTGTGCGGGAAAAGTCGAAACGGGGTTTTCAGGCAACATAGTGGCTACAGGTTCGGTTTACCGGTCAAAAACAGGGGCGGCACTATAGCATAAAAAAGAACCGGAGGCGTGAGCCTCCGGCATCTCATCAGAAGGTGAGGCTCAGCTGCGCCCCGGCCCCCCAGGTTTCGTCTTCACCCACCATCCCGGCGAGATCGACACGTACTTTTTCGAACGGTGCAAAGCCCACACCGGCGGTGACGACGTCGGCATCGTTATCTTTGACATCCGCCCGGTAACCGGCACGCAGCGCCAGCCAGCTCAGCGGACGAATTTCACCGCCGACGCCAACGTACTGCGAGTCGTCTTCACTCTTGAAGTGTTTGGTTGGCGTCAGATCGCCATCGGCGCTGAGCGTAACCAGATCGTTTTGCCAGGAAACCCCGGCGGTCACCAGCGGACGGATCTGATAGGTATCCTTGAAGCCGTTAACCTCCTTGGTGTCGAGGTCGCGCGACATCAGGTTCTGTCCACTCAACCCGACGCTCCAGTTTTCACTGAGATCGGCGGCGATACCCGCATCGACGTTGAAGCCGGTGTCGTCTTTACGGTAACGGTTGTTGCGCAGATCGCTGCTGTCGTAGTTATAGATGGACGCGGAATAGTTATACAGCCAGGTTTGCTGCAGTTTCGGCGTCACGCCTAAGGAGACCGGCACACCGCCAATATCGAACTTTTTCGCGACCGCCACGCCATAATCGGTAACGATAGCCGCACGGCCAAACGCTGACGAGCGCAGGTTATCGGTGATGGCATCGCCGCCGTTGATCACCGCGTCGAGGATCTCGCCCCCGGCGAACAGATCGTTATTCTGGATATTGCGCAGATAGGTGATGTCGTTCGGGTCAACGTCTGAGCTGATGCGGGCATGGGCATAAGCTTTGGTCACGAATGCTACCGACAACACGTCGTTTGGAATGCTCACCGCCACGCCTGCCGCAGCACTGGCGCGAGCTGATTTACCGTCGAGAAACTCAAGCTTGTCGGCCAGTTCGCCCGCTGCACCCTGGAACTGGCGGAAACGGGTGCCGATATTCAGCAGATCCTCTGGCCCCAGGCTGTCAACGATATCGTCGTAGTAATCAATACGATCGTTAATCTCATCGATTTCATCCCGCAGATTATCCGGGTCGGTAATTTGCGCCTGAACCGAAGGCAAAATCACCGTAATGTCATCCTCGGGGTTAGCTTTCGCCAGCAACGCCGGGTTCACTAACACACCACTGCCATAGCGGGCTGACGCAACGCCCGTTCCCCCCATCGCATCATTACGCGCTTCCGCCCAGTTGTTTGCTGCATTTGCCTGGTGCGCAAGTACCAATGAAAGCGCGAGAGAGATCACCGAAGGTTTGATTATTTTTTTCACAGTGTACCGTCTTATTATCAGATGAAGACTTAGACCCCCGCCTTGTTCAAGCGGCCAGAGGCTGGCGATTGCTGTGTTACCGAATTGAAAAAAAGGCATGGCCCAAAAGTTCCCGACTTCCCTGTACTTTTTTTATGTTACTCAATGTATATAGACGAGGGTTTCATTTTCGTGAAGGTTTGCCGTTATGAGATGCAAAAATCTGGTGGGGAGGGTCAATCCAGCGATCGGGACGCGTGGCGGCATAATCGGGGTTTAACGGGTAATAAATGCGGTTGCTGGATTTATTGGCTTCGCCAATAACTAACAGGCGAACCTCGCTGTCGGTGTTATTGATAAAGGTATGGCAAATCCCTGTTCCGGCGGGAAAAGCGATGCTGTCGCCCGGCTCCAGCGGCCATAACTCGCCGTTGACCCATGCTTCAGGAAACCCTTCCAGCACAAACACGAACTCCTCTTCCGCACTTTCGGCATGAGGATAAGAAGTACGGCGGCCCGGTGGCAGGCGCTCGTGATGAATCCCGAGCCGGGAGAGACCGAGGCTGCGTGCCAGCGGTGCGCCGATGGAGAACCGCTCCGGGCTGTCCGGATAGGCCGAATCATCTTTCCCCTCAAGTTCGCGCCAGTGACGGATAAATTCAGGACGTTTCATCATTAACCTCGCGAATAATCGTTTACCGCCGTCAGCGAGCGGTATCTCGGAGTTTTACCAGCTTTGTGATAAAGTAACACCCTACATTTCCCGGAGGTTGCTGATGGATACGACCACATCTCAAAACGTGTTAACGCAGGCTGAAAAGCTCTGTCTGCAGCGTAATGTGCGCCTGACGCCGCAGCGCCTTGAAGTGTTGCGCCTGATGACGCTGCAAAACGGCGCTATCAGTGCTTACGATCTGCTGGATTTATTGCGCGAGAGCGAACCGCAGGCCAAGCCGCCCACCGTTTATCGCGCGCTGGATTTTCTGCTTGAGCAGGGGTTTGTGCACAAGGTGGAGTCCACCAACAGCTATGTGCTGTGTCATCTTATCGATCAGCCGACCCATACGTCTGCAATGTACATTTGCGATCGCTGTGGGCAGGTGAAAGAACAGAGTGCGGATGGGGTAGAAGATATTCTCCAGGCCGTCGCGGCGCGGATGGGGTTTGCCTTGCGGCACAATGTGATTGAAGCACACGGGCTGTGTTCTGGCTGTGTTGAAGTGGAAGCCTGCCGCCATCCTGGTGCCTGCGAGCATGACCATTCAGTGCAGGGGAAAAAACGCGGGAAGTCGTGAAGGGATTAAGTGGTACATCCTTGTACCTGGGCTGGGTAGGCCCCGAGGGTTAGCACAGTTGAGTCAGCGTGCGTTACCAGCGATAGTTATGACGGGTTTCCCAGTCAGTCACCTGCTTATCAGCCTCGTCTTTGCTGTTGCCGTAGCGCTCCTGGATCTTACCGACCAGCTGATCGCGCTTACCTTCAATGACAGTCATGTCATCGTCGGTTAATTTACCCCATTGTTCTTTCGCTTTACCTTTGAACTGTTTCCAGTTACCGCCGACTTCGTCTTTATTCATGATAATGTCCTCATCGTTCGGTTTATGAGATTGCGTTTGTGAACCGTCCTGACATTCATCTCATTTCCTGCTGGACGTGATAATAATTTTAGACGAGCCTGCGGGAACGGGGCGGTGATTCGGAATATTTAACCATTTTCACCTCCTGAAGCATGAAAAAAGGCCACGAAAGGGCTGCAAAATCAGGAGGCTGGAGGCTGCTTAAAGCCCGGTAAAGGGATGTTACTGGCTATGTAAACCAGCGGTCTTCCCGCCAGTAGCGCCGCCATATCCAGCCCAGGGTCACGCCTCGCAGCGCCAGGAAGACGCACAGCGCCAGCCACAAGCCATGATTACCCAAAAGCGGAAGCGACATCAGCGTCAGGGCAAACCCCAGTGCGGCCAGCGCCATGCTGTTACGCATCTCACGGCCACGCGTGGCACCAATAAACATGCCGTCCAGCAGATAACACCAGACACCCACCAGCGGCAGCAGGATTTGCCACGGCAGATAGTGCCCGGCAAGCTGCCGCAGGCTGTCGATGGAGGTCAGCATAGCGACAATGCCTGAACCGAAACAGGCATAGACCAGGGCAAATGCCAGCGCGACAATCCCCGCCTGCCGACAGGCAGCGCGCCAGACATCAAGCAGCGAAGAGCGATCGCGCGCGCCAAATGCGTGCCCGGAATGCGCTTCCACCGCATAGGCAAAGCCGTCAAGCGCATAGGCAGTGAATGTGAGGAGCGTCATTAGCACAGCATTCACCGCCACCACCTCGCCGCCCAGCCGCGCCCCCAGCACCGTGATAGCGCCGAAGCAGAGCTGGAGCAGCAGCGACCGCAGCATAATGTCGCGGTTAAGCGCCAGCAGCTTACGCATATTCCCGCGCCATGCCGCTTTCAGCATGGTTACGCTGACACCCCGCAGCCGCAGCACTTTCCACGCCATCAGCAGGCCGATAAGGAAGGTGACATATTCGGCGATAACCGTTGAGAGCGCCGCGCCCTGCACGTTCATCTGCAGCCCCATCACCAGCCACAGGTCGAGCACGATGTTCAGCAGGTTACCCACCACCAGCAGGATCACCGGTGCACGGGCATACTGCACGCCCAGCAACCACCCGAGCAGCACCAGATTGGCCAGCGAGGCGGGCGCACTCAGCCAGCGGATCTCAAGGAAGCGGCGCGCCTGAAGCAGTACGTCGTCACTACCACCGGTGATGTGCAGCGCTAGATTGATAAGCGGAGTACGCAGAAGAAAAATGGCGATGCCAGCTATAAGCGCCAGCATCAAAGGCTGTACCAGCGCACGAGCCAGCCCGGCGGGGTCTTTCGCACCGAAGGCCTGAGCCGTCAGCCCGGTGGTGCTCATACGCAGGAACAGCAGCAGCATAAACAGGAAGCTGGTAGCCATTGACCCTACCGCCACGCCGCCAAGATAGGCTGCGCTGTCGAGATGACCAATCACCGCCGTATCCACCAGGCCGAGCAGCGGCACGGTGATATTGGAGAAGATCATTGGCAGCGCAAGACGCCACAACGCTTTATCAGTGGAAGAGAAGAACGTCATGCTGCCCCGAACTGGTAATGAGGTCAGAAAGCTAACCTCACGGCAACGCGCGGCACCATGAGGTTAAATCAGAGGGAGGTTACAGCCACTCGCCGTTGCGGATCACGCCAACCGCCAGGCCTTCAATGGTGAAGTTCTGTTCACGCAGGTCAACTACGATAGGATCGAAGTCGCTGTTTTCAGGCAGCAGCTGAACAATGTTGCCCTGTTTTTTGAGGCGTTTTACGGTCACTTCATCTTCGATACGCGCCACCACAACCTGGCCGTTACGCGCTTCTTCAGTTTTATGCACCGCCAGCAGATCGCCATCCATAATGCCAATGTCTTTCATCGACATCCCGCTGACACGCAGCAGGAAGTCTGCGCTCGGCTTGAACAGGGACGGGTCAACCTGATAGTGACCTTCAATATGCTGGGAAGCCAGCAGCGGTTCACCCGCCGCAACGCGACCAATCAGCGGCAACCCTTCTGCTTCTTCAATGAGCAGACGGATGCCGCGCGATGCGCCTGAGACGATCTCAATCACGCCTTTACGCGCCAGCGCTTTCAGATGCTCTTCCGCCGCGTTCGGGGAACGGAACCCCAAACGCGCTGCAATTTCCGCACGAGTAGGCGGCATGCCGGTCTGGCCGATATGATCCCGAATGAGATCGAACACCTCTTGCTGCCTGGTCGTTAACGCTTTCATTCCGCCCCCTGGGTGTATATACAGTTATGCTGTGAGTATATACAGTCAAAGGCGACTTTGGAACCATAAAATGCGCAAAAAACCAGACACACGGCCCGTTCTGGAAAGGTTATCGCAAATGCTGCCAAAGTAGCGTGCCCCAGGTGATAAGAGCGGTGATGATAGACAGCAGCACCGCACCGGACCCCATATCTTTGGCACGCCCGGAAAGCTCGTGGAATTCCGGCCCGATTCGGTCCACTACCGCCTCAATGGCGCTGTTAAGGATTTCGACAATCATGACCAGTAAAACAGAACCGATCAGCAGAACGCGCGTGATGGCGTCAACATCCAGCCAGCATGCAATTGCAATTGCCACAAGTGCCGCGACGGCCTCCTGGCGGAAAGCGGCTTCATTTTTCCATGCTGCGCGATATCCTTTCCAGGAGTAGCCAGCAGCTTTGATAATACGGGTTAACCCGGTGGTGTTATTCGCCATGAAAAGAAACCTTTTTGAATTCTGAGCGTCAATGCTTTTACGTCGCCTTCAGCGCAGCACAGAAATTCCCAACGGATTCTGATATTCTTGCGGCGCGATTGCATTATTAACCAGAGGCTTTACATCGTTTATGTCCGGTTGGCCACGAATTTACTACAAATTACTGAATTTACCATTAAGCGTTCTGGTAAAGACCAAGTCTATTCCGGCAGACCCCTGCGCCGAATTAGGGCTGGATACCTCTCGCCCTATTATGTATGTCCTGCCCTATAACTCTAAGGCAGATTTGCTGGCGCTGCGCGAACAATGCCTGGCGCATGATTTACCCGACCCGCTTGAACCGCTGGAAATCGACGGCGCTATTCTGCCGCGCTACGTGTTCATTCACAGCGGGCCGCGCGTGTTCACCTATTACACGCCGAAAGAAGAGTCCATTAAGCTCTTCCACGACTATCTGGATTTACACCGCAGCAACCCGAACCTCGACGTGCAGATGGTGCCGGTTTCGGTGATGTTTGGCCGCTCTCCGGGCCGCGAAAAGGGTGAGGTTAACCCGCCGCTGCGCATGCTGAACGGCATTCAGAAGTTTGTCGCTATCTCCTGGCTGGGGCGCGACAGCTTTGTGCGCTTCTCGCCGCCGGTGTCGCTGCGCCGCATGGCCACCGAGCACGGCACCGATAAAATTATCGCGCAAAAGCTGGCGCGCGTGGCGCGTATGCACTTTGCCCGCCAGCGTCTGGCCACCGTTGGCCCACGCCTGCCGGTGCGTCAGGATCTGTTCAACAAGCTGCTGGCATCAAAAGCGATTGCCCGTGCGGTAGAAGACGAAGCGCGGACTAAAAAGATCTCCCATGAAAAGGCGCAGCAAAATGCCGTCGCGCTGATGGAAGAGATCGCGGCTGACTTCTCCTATGAAGCTATTCGCGTGAGCGATCGCGTGCTGGGCTTCACCTGGAACCGTCTCTATCAGGGCATCAACGTTCATAACGCCGAGCGCGTCCGCCAGTTGGCCCACGACGGTCACGAGATCGTCTACGTGCCCTGCCACCGCAGCCATATGGACTATCTGCTGCTCTCTTACGTGCTCTATCACCAGGGGCTGGTGCCGCCGCACATTGCCGCGGGAATCAACCTGAATTTCTGGCCCGCCGGCCCGATCTTCCGCCGTCTGGGCGCGTTCTTTATCCGTCGTACTTTTAAAGGCAACAAGCTCTACTCCACGGTGTTCCGCGAATACCTGGGCGAGCTGTTCAGCCGTGGCTACTCGGTTGAGTATTTCGTGGAAGGCGGACGCTCCCGTACCGGTCGCCTGCTGGACCCGAAAACCGGCACGCTTTCGATGACCATTCAGGCGATGCTGCGCGGCGGCACGCGTCCGATTACGCTGGTGCCGATTTATATCGGTTACGAGCACGTCATGGAAGTGGGCACCTATGCCAAAGAGCTGCGCGGTGCCACGAAAGAGAAAGAGAGCCTGCTGCAGATGGTGCGCGGGCTGAGCAAGCTGCGCAATCTCGGCCAGGGCTATGTCAACTTCGGCGAGCCGATGTCGCTGACCTCATGGCTGAACGATAACGTGCCGGAGTGGCGCGAATCGGTGGATCCGATCGAAGCGGTACGTCCGGCGTGGCTGACCCCAACCGTCAACGGCATTGCCGGTGAACTGATGGTGCGCATCAACAACGCCGGTGCGGCTAACGCCATGAACCTCTGCTGCACGGCGCTGCTTGCTTCACGTCAGCGTTCGCTGACCCGCGAACAGCTTACCGAGCAGCTGAACTGCTATCTCAGCCTGCTGCGTAACGTGCCGTATGCCGCGGACGCGACCGTGCCTGCGGCCACCGCCGATGAGCTTATCGATCACGCGCTGCAGATGAACAAGTTTGAAGTTGAGAAAGATACCATCGGCGACATCATCATCCTGCCGCGCGAGCAGGCGGTGCTGATGACGTACTACCGTAACAACATTCTGCACATGCTGGTGCTGCCATCGCTGATTGCCGCGATCGTTACCCAGCATCGCAACATCAGCCGTGAAACGCTGCTGAGCCAGATTGAAGTTATCTATCCGATGCTGAAAACCGAGCTGTTCCTGCGCTGGGATAAATCAGAGCTGGGTGGCGTCATCGATGCCCTGCTGGAAGAGATGCTGCAGCAGGGGTTGATCGTCGCCAACGGCGAGCAGCTTCAGCTGAATCCGGCGCGCTCACGCACGCTGCAACTGCTGGCTGCCGGGGTGCGGGAAACGCTTCAGCGCTACGCCATTACCTTCTGGCTGCTGAGCGCTAACCCGGCGATCAACCGCGGTACGCTGGAAAAAGAGAGCCGTACCGTGGCTCAGCGCCTGTCAGTGCTGCATGGCATCAACGCGCCGGAGTTCTTCGACAAAGCGGTCTTCAGCACGCTGGTGCTGACGCTGCGCGACGAAGGTTACATCAGCGATACCGGTGATGCCGATCCGACCCGCACCATGACGATTTACCAGCTGCTGGCCGAACTGGTGACCTCCGATGTGCGTCTGACCATTGAAAGCGCCTCGGCGCAGACCAGCTGACAGCCGAACGTTAGCCAATAAAAAAGGCGGGGTTCTCCCGCCTTTTTCGTTTCCGTAGCCCACCTTCGGGACTCGTTGTGGCGGGTGCGCAGGCTTACCCGCCCTACAAAGCATTCAGTGAGCCAATAAAAAAGGCGGGTTCTCCCGCCTTTTTCATCTCCGTAGCCCACCTTCGGGAAACGTTGTGGCGGGTGCGCAGGCGTACCCGCCCTACAAATCATTCATTAAGCCATTAAAAAGGCGGGATTCTTCCGCCTTTTTCGTCTCCGTCGCCCACCTTCGGGAAACGTTGTGGCGGGTGCGCAGGCGTACCCGCCCTACAAATCATTCATTAAGCCATTAAAAAGGCGGGATTCTCCCGCCTTTTTCGTCTCCGTCGCCCACCCTGGGTGGGTAAGCACAGCGCACCCACCGTCGGGAAACGTTGTGGCGGGTGCGCAGGCTTACCCGCCCTACAAAGCATTCGCCAAGCCAATAAAAAAAGGCGGGTTCTCCCGCCTTTTTCGTTTCCGTCGCCCACGCAGGGTGGCTTAACGCGCCAGGTAGCTGACCGCAATACCGATAAACAGCGCCATTCCCGCGTAGTTGTTGTTCAGAAACGCGCGGAAACAGGCCTCACGCTCGCGCCCGGCGGTGATACGCTGCTGATAGATAAACAGCGCGCCCGCCACGGCCAGCGAGGCATAGAACACCCAGCCCAGTCCGTTTAGCCAGCCTACCGTCGCCATCAGCGCCAGTACCATAATTTGCAGGATGCCGATAATCAGGTTGTCGAACCGCCCAAACAGGATGGCCGTGGATTTCACGCCGATTTTCAGGTCGTCGTCACGATCGACCATCGCGTACTGGGTGTCATAGGCTACGGTCCAGCAGATGTTGGCAAAGAACATCAGCCAGCAGCTCAGCGGCAGCGTTTCGCTGACGGCGGAAAACGCCATCGGGATCGACCAGCCAAACGCAGCGCCCAGCACCACCTGCGGCAGATGGGTATAGCGTTTCATGAATGGATACATCCATGCCAGCCCCAGCGCAGCCACCGACAGCAGGATGGTCATCAGGTTCAGCGTCAGTACCAGCGCAAAGGCGAGCAGCACCAGAACAATGAACAGGTTGCGCGCCTCTTTTTCCGTCACCGCCCCGCTCGGCAGTGGGCGATGTGCGGTTCGCTTAACGTGCCCGTCGATTTTACGATCGGCGTAGTCGTTAACCACGCAGCCCGCGGCGCGCATCAGCCAGACGCCGGTGACAAACACTGCCAGGATCCACAGCGGTGGAACACCGGGTGCAGCGACCCACAGCGCCCACAGCGTCGGCCACAGCAGCAGCAGCGCGCCGATAGGTTTGTCAGTACGCATCAGCCGATGGTAAGCCAGCAGCTTGCTTTGCGTCAGACTCCACTCCATTCGTTTTCCCCTTCGTATAGTGGTGATGCAGTCAAAAACAGCTCGGTCAGCAGCAGCGGCTTGCCCGACAGGCGCAGGCGCGAACGCCGCCCCCAGAGCGCATCACGCTGGCCCACCTGAATAAAATCGCGCGTCAGGGTGGATGCGGTAAACAGGTAGCGCCCGAGCGGCGTGGTGCCCAGCTGTTGCAGGGCCAGCTCCGGGCCGCTCAGGGTGGACTCGGGGACCAGCGTGCGCCCGGCAAGCCAGGGTTCGCCATCACCGCACAGCAGGATCTCCCGCAGCCAGTAACGCGGCTCGGCGGGCAGCAGCTCAAGGCCATCGCGCGCCATGTCCGGGCCGACAAAGCCTTCGTTCACGACAATCACGCTCACCTTTTCGCAGTGCTGTTCGAAGCGTTTGGTCATGGAATCTTCCAGCAACAGCCAGTCGAGCAGTTCGCCGTTCAGGGAGGGGATCTCATCAAAAAAGGACAGTGCGCGAAGCTCCGCCAGCGCAGGGTGGGACATGCGTTTCACTCCGGAAGTCGTCATAACAAGCATTGTAACGCAGAACCGGAACAGGATGGGGAAAGGTGAGGGATAACGCAAGGGTTCGCCACAGGAAAAAGGGTGCGCCGAAGCGCACCAGGTATTGCAAGCATCAGCAATGTGGGGAAACGATCACCCCTTGCCTTTTACACTGCTGATAAAAACAGAACGGGCGGAGGTGGAACCCAGACGCTCGGCTTCATTCAGCAGTTTCAGGGCTTTATCGACGTCCCCGCTGGCAACGGCCTGCTTGATGGCCTGATTGAAGTAGGCTTCCGTATCGTTCAGTACCGGAGCCGCTTTCGGCGCAGGCGCCTGGGCTGGCACGCTGGCCGGGGCCGGGGCCGGGGCGGCATAAGCCTGAGCCGGAGCCGGGGCGCTGTAAGCCTGCGCGGGTGCAGCGGTATTGCCCACGGTCACCGATGCCTGGCCGGAGGAGCCAAACAGCGGGCCAACCAGAATACTGGAAGCTGAGTTGGTACTTACTTTCAATCTCAGCGTACCGTCAGCGGTATGACGCGCCACTGGGTCAGCGATGTCAGGCACCGCATTCCCTACGCCTTTCGCATAGGCTTTCGCCGGGTTGGTCATGGTGGTGGTCTGCTGCAGATCCTGCGGCGTGGTAAAGGCCAGCACATAGATTTTCTGCTGCCCTAATGCCGGGGTCAGCTTGATGGTTCCTTCCAGGCGGTCTTCAGACACCACGCCCGGCTCTTTGTATTCGAAGTAGCTCGACGGGAAATAGGCCGCCGGAGAGAGGTTCTGATCGAGCACCAGCACGTTCGGTGCGAACACGCTGCGCTGCTTATCGGCCAGGCTGGTCAGGGTGATAGTGAGTTCGCCGACGTTAGCCGGGACGCTCCAGGCCGCAACTTTCCCGCTGATACCAGACACATTGAGCGACTGACCCGCGCTGGCAAGCACGGCGGTCTGGGTTTGCGACGGCGCAACCGGGGTCCAGACTATCTGTTGCAGGGCCGAGGCCGGGATGGCCGGTGCGGCAGCGGTATTCTGCGGCACGATGTTCACTTCCGCGAAGCCGGTTGCGGGCAGTACGGCAAACAGGCTGGCGCTCAGGCAGAGTGCAATGACGCTTTTTTTCATTTTCATTGTGATGACCTCAGATGATGAAGTGAAGCGGTAGCCAGGCAATAGCGCGCTTCACTAAGGCTCTTACTTAATTGAGGGTTAACGAATGAGGGGCAGCGCCCCTCATGTGGTCATGACACAGAATTACCACCAGATTTCCATCTGGGCGCCGAAGGTGACTTCATCGCTGTCGCCACGGCTGGTGGTGCCAAACGGCGTAAAGGTGCCGTTGGTGGCCGCGAAGGAGGTTGCGCTGTCGTTGTCAGCTTTCACGTAGCCCCACTTCTCATCCCACTTGGCGTAGGTGGCGAAGACACGGATAGCCGGACGAGACCAGATGCTGTTGCCTGCCTGCCACTGCTGCGCGAGGGTGATTTTGTACTGGCTGTTACGCTCGCCCACTTCCTGGGATTTCACGTTGTCGTAGCCCACTTCCATCAGGGTGCTCATGATCGGGGTCCACTTGTACATCGGGCGCACGCCGACGGTCCACCAGGTGTTGCCGCGGTTGTTGTCGCGGTCGATGTCCTGATACATACCGACGTACATCATGTCCCAGTCATCGCCCAGGCTGATTGAACCGTGGTCGAGGAAGCGGATCATGCTGCCGTCGTTATCGACAGAACCACCGCGCGCCTGGCCTTTGCCCTGAGAAATCATAGAGTCGGTAGCGTACTGCACCACGAACTTGTTGAAGCCGGTGCCGATAGTCTGGGTATGCTCAGCGGTGAACATCCAGCCATCTTTGGTCGCGCCCGGCTCCAGGTAATAATCGTCTGGAATGTTGGTGTGACCGTAGTCCACGCCCAGCTCTAATGCGCCGTTCGGGTTAGTTTCGATACCGGCTAAACGCACGTCAAAGACGTCGTTCGGCACTTCGTTGTTATAGGTTCTGATACCGGTTTCTGGATCAACATCGCCGAAGGCGGAAGATCCACCCTGCTCAGACGAACGGGTTGCCGCGAAGGAGAGCTTACCGATACCAACGTCAATGTTTTCCAGACCCGCACCCGGACCGGAGATATCCCAGTAGTAGAAGTCGATCATGTGCACGTCATGACGCTGGTAGAAACGCTTACCGGCCCAGATATTGGCACCCGGCAGCGCGTCGATCAGGTCCTTACCGACGACGTTAAATTCGCGAATGGCTGGGGTGTTGCTGTCTTCCCAGTCGTTGATCTGATCGGATTTATAGGCAATGTTCGAGTCGAAGTAGAAGCTCTTATCGCCCTCTTTCCACACTTCCTGGCCCAGCTTAATTTCAGCGTAGGTTTCGCACTCGTTACCAAGACGATACTTGGCATCGGCACCGGTTGCCTGGAAACATTGTTGCGTACCGCCGCCGCCAGTCCAGCCAATACCGGAACGGGCGTAGCCTTTGAAGTCAACAGCGGATGCCTGGGCGGCGAAAATGCCAGCCATTACAGCCACTGCCAGAGGGAGTTTGCGCAGAGTAATCATCGTTCTGTCTCCTGAGACCTTGCTTTTCTTTTGTTATGGAATGCTTAAACGCCTGGCTCTTTATGCAGCCGACGGCACGCGGTTCCATCTTCACGGAACAGATGGCAACGCTCTGGCGGCAAACCGATGGCGAATGTGGCACCCTCTTCTACCAGCACCACGTCATTCTGGCGGTAGACCAGGTTCTGACGAATGGCCGGAATTTGGATATGAATCTGCGTTTCGTGGCCGAGCTGTTCGACAACCTGCACCACGCCTTCCAGCGTGACGTCAGCGATATCGCTGGGCAGCAGATGTTCAGGACGAATGCCCAGCGACATGTTGGCACCCACCTGCACGTTTTCACTGTCAACCGGCAGCCAGACCTGCTGACGGTTCGGTAACTCAACCTGCACCTGATCGATCGCGGTGGCTGTCACTTTCACCGGCAGGAAGTTCATCTTCGGCGAGCCGATAAAGCCCGCGACAAAGCGATCTGCCGGATAGTGGTACAGCTCCAGCGGTTTGCCGACCTGTGCCACGCGCCCGGCATCCAGCACCACGATTTTGTCGGCCAGCGTCATCGCTTCGACCTGATCGTGGGTGACGTAAATCATGGTGCGCCCGAGTCGCTTATGGAGACGGGAGATCTCTATGCGCATCTGTACGCGCAGCGCTGCATCCAGGTTCGACAGCGGTTCATCCAGCAGGAACACCCGCGGCTGCGCCACCAGCGTGCGGCCAATGGCGACGCGCTGGCGCTGCCCGCCGGACAGCGCTTTCGGACGGCGATCCAGCAGGTGTCCGAGCTGCAGCACGTCAGCGACCTGGGTGACCTGCTGATTAATCAGATCTTTTTTGGCTCCGGCCAGCTTCAGGCCGAAAGACATGTTCTCCGCCACGGAGAGATGGGGATAGAGCGCATAAGACTGGAACACCATGCCGACGCCGCGCTCGGCGGGCGGGACATCGTTCATGCGCGTATCACCAATATGCAAATCGCCGCTGGTGATGGTTTCAAGCCCGGCGATCATGCGCAGCAGCGTTGATTTGCCGCAGCCAGATGGCCCGACAAACACCACGAATTCCCCTTCCTGAATGTCGAGATTGATATCTTTCGATACCACCACGTCACCCCAGGACTTCGTTACATTCCGCAACTGCACGCTCGCCATGCCTTTCTCCCTTCGTTACAACGGTCAGCCAAAAACAACAATGCCGTGACTATGCGAGCTGACCCGGTTCAGGTAATCCTCCACCCCCATGCTTTTTTATGGGGGAGGAGGCGGGAGGATGAGGGCCGGACGTCTGCCACCGGCCAGGCGCGGCGGCAGCGATTTTCGTGACGAAGGTTTTAATTTTCCGCGCCTTTTTGTGTGCGCCTGGACACATAACTCCATTTTATGTTGCCGGGATCACACAACCAGACGGTGGGGCGTAGGCCACAGGAGGATGAGAAGCGCTTGCCAGATACGCAGACTGTGCCCTGTAAAAGCCACCACCTGTATATCCATGTGCACTCAGCAAAAAGGATGGGATCTATGAAAATGAAAACCGGCGTGCGCATCCTCGCCTTGTCCGTTCTGACAACGATGATGTTCCCGGCCTCTGCCCTTGCCAAAATTGAAGAAGGGAAACTGGTTATCTGGATTAACGGCGATAAAGGCTATAACGGCCTGGCCGAGGTTGGTAAGAAATTCGAGAAAGACACCGGTATCAAGGTGAGCGTCGAGCATCCGGACAAACTGGAAGAGAAGTATCCGCAGGTGGCCGCGACCGGCGATGGCCCGGACATTATCTTCTGGGCGCATGACCGTTTCGGCGGCTACGCGCAGTCTGGCCTGCTGGCAGAAATCTCCCCGGATAAAGCCTTCCAGGACAAGCTCTACCCGTTCACCTGGGATGCCGTGCGCTATAACGGCAAGCTGATCGCCTACCCAATTTCCGTCGAAGCGCTGTCGCTCATATATAACAAAGATCTGGTCGCCAACCCGCCGAAAACCTGGGAAGAGATCCCGGCGCTGGATAAAGCGCTGAAGGCGAAAGGTAAGAGCGCGCTGATGTTCAACCTGCAGGAACCGTACTTCACCTGGCCGCTGATTGCCGCAGACGGTGGCTACGCTTACAAGTTTGAGAACGGCAAATACGATGTGAAAGACGTGGGCGTGGACAGCGCGGGCGCGAAAGCGGGTCTTGGCTTCCTGGTTGATCTGGTGAAAAACAAACACATCAACGCCGACACCGACTACTCCATCGCTGAAGCCGCCTTTAACAAGGGCGAAACCGCGATGACCATCAACGGACCGTGGGCGTGGAGCAACATCGATAAGAGCAAGGTTAACTACGGCGTTGCGCTGCTGCCGAGCTTCAAAGGCAAACCGTCGAAACCGTTCGTTGGGGTACTGAGCGCCGGTATCAACGCCGCCAGCCCGAACAAAGAGCTGGCGAAGGAGTTCCTCGAAAACTACCTGCTGACCGATGACGGCCTCGACATGGTGAACAAAGACAAACCGCTGGGCGCAGTCGCGCTGAAGTCCTTCCAGGAGACGCTGGCGAAAGATCCGCGCATTGCCGCCACCATGGATAATGCGCAGAAAGGCGAAATCATGCCGAACGTGCCGCAGATGTCTGCCTTCTGGTATGCGGTTCGCACCGCGGTGATCAACGCCGTGAGCGGTCGCCAGTCCGTGGATGAAGCGCTGAAAGACGCCCAGGGACGCGTAACGAAGTAAGCAACACGGCGGGTGGCGTTGCGCTCACCCGCCCTGGTCCTGCGGCGCGGTCCGTAGATCAGGTAAGCGCAGCGCGCCTGACGTCAGTATTCACAGTTGTAGAGGAAGAACCCCATGGATGTTGTAAGAAAGACCCACTGGTGGCAAAGCGATACGCTCAAATGGTCGGTTATCGCGCTGCTCGGCCTGCTGGTGGGATATCTTGTCGTTCTGATGTACGCCCAGGGGGAGTACCTGTTTGCCATCATGACGCTGCTGCTCAGCGCCACGGGGCTCTATATTTTCGCCAGACGTAAAACCTACGCCTGGCGCTATGTCTATCCGGGCCTTGCTGGCATGGGACTGTTCGTTCTGTTCCCGCTGGTCTGCACCATTGCCATTGCCTTCACCAACTACAGCAGCACCAACCAGCTCACTCAGGAGCGCGCGCAACAGGTGCTGCTGGATCGTCAGTATCAGGCCGGGAAAAGCTACAGCTTTGGCCTGTATCCGTCGGGCGATACCTGGCAGCTGGCGCTGACCGATGGCGACAGCGGCAAATACTATCTTTCCGACGCCTTTACATTTGGCGGCGAGCAGACGTTAACCCTGAACGAGGCCGACGCCCTGCCCGCCGGCGAACGCGCTACGCTGCGCGCGATCACCCAGAACCGCCAGGCGCTGAGCCAGATCACCGCCCGGCTTCCGGACGAGAGCGAACTGGTGATGAGTTCCCTGCGTCAGTTCTCCGGTACGCGCCCGCTCTATACCCTGGCCGATGACGGCACGCTGACCAACAACCAGAGCGGCGTGAAGTATCAGCCCAATAATGACATCGGCTTCTACGAGTCGGTGAACGCCGACGGCGGCTGGGCGGGCGACAAGCTCAGTCCGGGTTATACCGTAACCATCGGCTGGGATAACTTCATGCGTGTCTTCGTTGACGAAGGCATCCAGAAACCGTTTATGGCGATTTTCGTCTGGACCGTGGTGTTCTCGCTGTTAACGGTGGTACTGACCGTGGCGGTGGGGATGGTGCTGGCGTGTCTGGTGCAGTGGGAATCCCTGAAGGGCAAAGCCATTTACCGCGTGCTGCTGATCCTGCCCTACGCGGTGCCGTCGTTTATCTCGATCCTGATTTTCAAAGGGTTGTTTAACCAGAGCTTCGGTGAGATCAACATGATGCTGAGCGGGCTGTTCGGTATCAAACCCGCCTGGTTCAGCGATCCGAACACCGCCCGCGCAATGGTGGTGATCGTCAACACCTGGCTTGGCTATCCCTACATGATGATCCTCTGCATGGGGCTGCTGAAAGCCATTCCGGACGATCTCTATGAAGCCTCGGCGATGGACGGCGCGGGTCCGTTCCAGAACTTCTTTAAAATTACGCTACCGCTGCTGATCAAGCCGCTGACGCCGCTGATGATCGCCAGCTTTGCCTTCAACTTTAATAACTTCGTGCTGATCCAGCTGCTGACCAACGGCGGGCCGGATCGCCTCGGCACCACCACGCCGGCGGGCTATACCGATCTGCTGGTGAGCTACACCTACCGTATCGCCTTCGAGGGCGGCGGCGGGCAGGACTTCGGGCTGGCGGCCGCGATCGCCACGCTAATCTTCCTGCTGGTGGGTGCGCTGGCGATTGTGAATCTCAAAGCCACACGCATGAAGTTTGATTGAGGAGAAATACGATGGCTATGGTTCAACCCAAATCTCAAAAGCTGCGCCTGCTGATAACGCATGCCGGACTGCTGCTGTTTATCGCGGCCATTATGTTTCCGCTGTTGATGGTCATTGCCATCTCGCTGCGCGCGGGCAACTTCGCCACCGGGAGCCTGATCCCGGAGCAGATCTCCTGGGAGCACTGGCGGCTGGCGCTGGGATTCAGCGTTGAGCACGCCGATGGCCGGGTCACCCCACCGCCGTTCCCGGTGCTGCTGTGGCTGTGGAACTCGATTAAGGTCGCGGCGATCACCGCCATTGGCATTGTCGCGCTCTCGACTACCTGCGCTTATGCATTCGCCCGTATGCGTTTCCCCGGTAAGGCGACGCTGCTGAAAGGGATGCTGATTTTCCAGATGTTCCCCGCGGTGCTGTCGCTGGTGGCGCTCTACGCGCTGTTTGACCGTCTCGGCCAGTACATTCCGTTTATCGGATTAAACACCCACGGCGGCGTAATCTTCGCCTATCTGGGCGGCATTGCGCTGCATGTCTGGACGATTAAGGGTTATTTCGAAACCATTGATGGGTCGCTGGAAGAGGCTGCTGCGCTGGATGGCGCGACGCCGTGGCAGGCGTTCCGTCTGGTGCTGCTGCCGCTGTCGGTGCCGATTCTGGCCGTGGTGTTTATTCTGTCATTTATTGCCGCGATTACCGAAGTGCCGGTTGCTTCACTGCTGCTGCGTGACGTGAACAGCTACACGCTGGCGGTGGGGATGCAGCAGTATCTCAATCCGCAAAACTACCTGTGGGGCGACTTCGCAGCAGCGGCAGTACTCTCTGCCATCCCGATTACCGTGGTGTTCCTGCTGGCCCAGCGCTGGCTGGTCAGCGGGCTGACGGCGGGCGGCGTGAAAGGTTGACCTTGTTATCGTTAAGCTGTGCCACTGCGCGTTCTGTTATCCCTTACTATGATGTTTGTTGCGGCCTGCGGGCCGCTTTTTTTATTCCCGCTTCAGGCGTTTAGAGTTACACAGCCAGAGCGTGATCACCATCAGCAGGATCGCCCCGGAATAGATCAGCACATCCATCGGCGATTTATGGTCGATGATGATCAGCCGGATAATGGCCGTGATACCGATATAGATGAAATAGCGCAGCGGAAAGTGGAACCCGGACTGGAAGTACTTCACGATCAGCGCGATAAATTCGAAATAGAGGAAATAGACCACCAGCCCTTCCACCAGCTCATACTTGCTGATTTTTTCCCCGTCGCTGAACAACACGTCAGCGAGGTGCAGCGTCTCTTTACCCAGAAAGATAATCAGGATGATCCCGAGGCTTAACAGCGCCAGGTTAAGCACCGTTTGCAGGATGGAAGAGACCCACTCAACGCGCGGGCGTGAAGACGGGAGCATTGAGGACATAGCGCACCTTTATTAACCGAATCGGGAAATCCGTTATACGGTAAAAGTGTGATCCAGATCCACATTATTTGCTTATCTTTAGTGTGCGTTTACCGCAGGGGCGCGGAGTGACAAACGCTGTCATCCGGCAAGAGGTGAAAGCAGGTGAAGTTATTGAGATGGCTGACAAAGTAAGACATGAACAGCCCTCTGCGCAGAGAGGGCTGTTCACTGATTAACGGAAGTTAATGCTCTTGTCGCTGGTCATGCTGTAGAGATCGAACTTACGACCCAGCATCTGCCCCCCGTCACGCGTCAACGGCGTCCAGCCAATAGCCGCGCGGCTGCGGGTTGGTCCGGCGGTGAACAGATCCAGCGGCACAGAGACGTACACCCCTTTGGTGAACTCCCCTTCGCCGTAGGCTTCCGCCGACACATTGGTGATGGTGGCATACGCCCCCACGACCACGCCGCTGTCGTAATGCTTCGCCACTTCCAGCGTGCCGCCCTTATCGCCTGCCAGATACTGGCCGACGCTGGCCTTGATCAGCACGTCCTGCGCAAACGGCGGCGTCCAGTAGGCGGTCAGGTGACCGGTTTTCACGCTGTAGTCGGTGAACTTCATCATGTCCTGCGCGCTACGCCAGTCACGCTGCTTGACGTAGTTGGCGTTGACGCCCAGCGCCCAGTTACTGTCCACCGGACGCCACAGCACTTCGGCACCGGCACCACCGTACATGGTTTCCAGATAACCGCCGTACACCTGGCCGTAGAAGTCATTCCCCAGATACTGGAAGTAGTTGGCCTGCAGGTTGTTGACGTAAACGTTGTTCTTCACGTACTCACGCACCATAGTACGCACGCGCGGCAGCGAGGAGTCGCCCGGCGAGTCGCTGTAGCTGAACTTGTCGTAATTGTTGGCGATATTGCCGAACAGGCTACCGGTGGTCAGCAGGTGGTCGGTCAGCCACCAGTCAGCGGTGCCCATCAGGCCAACCTGGTACATGTAGAAACTTTCCGGGCCGCCGAAGGACTGGTTCAGCACCGGGTCAAAGTGAATATCGAAGTCCTTCTTCTCAATGTACCAGCCCTGATCGGTCTGATCCGGCACGATCGGCGTGGTGCGATGCTGCACCAGTTCAGTTTCGTGACCCAGCGGCTCACCTTCCAGATGGCGCTTCAGGCTGGCGACATCGGTTTCGGTCGTCACCTGCGGCATATTGAGACGGTTTTCCGTGATGCGGATAGTGCGCACCCCGTCCGGCAGATCGTTCATCACGATGCGGTTGGCACGTTCGATGCCTTCGCGCGAATCACGGTATTTCACCTGTTCGCCGGTGACATACAGCGTGTCGCCTTTCACCTGGATCTGCGGGTTGGTCAGCCCGGCATTGTATTTCAGCTGGGTAAGCTGGTTGGCCACCACCGAGTGCTGAAGGATCGCATCCTGCGGCTGCGGACGATACGCCGGACGCGTATTGTCGTTGTACGACGGACGCAGGTCGTTGAAGTTATTGCGCAGCGTCACCCCGAACATCACGGTGTTTCCGCGCTCGTAGCTGACGTTAACGTCGGCCCAGTCGGTGACGCGATAGATGGCCCCGACGTTGAACTTGCGCTTCTGCTCAATCTTGCCAGCGAACTCTTCGCTGTAGTTGTTGCCTTCGTACTCGACCTTCAGGCGCAGCGGCTGCCACGGCGTCTGGTATTCAATCCCGCCGAACAGCGCCGCCGGGCCGTGGAACATGTCGCTGCTGTCTACGGAACCGGCGCGCTGGTAGCTGCCGTCGCGATAGCAGAACTTATCGCTGTAGGAGCAGAACGGGTTACGGACGTTGGCATTGGTGCCGAGGTAGCCCCAGCCCATGCCCAGCGTGAAGTCGAATGGCCCCCAGGCTTTGCTGGCAACGAGGTATTCGGCATCAAACAGGCCGGTACCGCCGATATCGCGCGCGCCTACCGCCACCTGCGGCAGCCAGTAGCCCTCTTCCCACAGGCGCAGTTTGAGATCGAAGGCTTTATCTTTATAGGTCTGGTCGCCGGAGAAGGAGTCAACGTTACTGTAGTCACGGGTACGCACATCGGTGTAGCGCAGCGTGGTTTCCAGCCACGGGAACAGCTGCACCGAGGCGGAGTAGTAGCGGTACTGATCGTTATCGCGGTAGTTAAGGCTGATTTCACCCTCGCGCGCCATACGCGCGGTGGGCGTCTGCATCAGGCCAACGCCGCCGAAGTCAGACTGCGACGGGCCAACCGGCGGCGGCAAGGTTTCAGCGTGGCAGGCTGCCGAAACGGCGAGCGCCAGCACGCTGTAGAGACAGGTCTTTTTCATCAATCCGGTATCCGATGGGTCAGAGAGCGAAGGATTTGCGCATTGAGGTCTTCCCAGGTGGCGCTAAACAGGGAATCCGCGAAGCCGACAAAAATGATGCTGCCGGGCATCGGCTCGACATGACGTCGGTTCCAGTACGCCACCGGCGTTTTCTCCGTCCGTCCATCCGGATAAATAATCCAGGCATAGCTGCGCTCTGCGCCGCTCAGCAGGCTGACATCATCCAGATAGTCCACCACCGAGCGGCCCGCGGAGAAGGTGACGCGGCCCGGCTTATTGATCAGGCCAAACAGCGTTACCGTGGAGGGCTGCGCCCCGGCCCACAGCTGATACTGGCCCTCTACCGGTACGTTATCCTGTTGGCGCACGCGTACCCGATCGGGGTCGAGATTGACAATCTGCCGCCCGGTCACTTTGATTGCCTCAAGCTGGGCGCGCAGGCTGTTGATTGCCGCACCGTCATCCCCACCCTCTTCGGCGGCCACCTGGCGCAGCGTATTCAGTAGCTGCTTGTGCTGCTGCTCTGCCACGGCCGTCGCCTGGCGTTCGCTAATTACCGCCCCCGGCCACCAGGTGCGCGCCAGCGCCGGCTGGGAAACCACATCCGCCAGCCTTTTGGCACCGGTAATGGTCAGCGGCGCGACGCCCGGTCCCTGCATCACAGTGACCGTGGCATCGGCGAGAACAGCGGTGGAGGAGAGGCAGAAAATGAGCGAAGCGAGTGCTGTGTGTTTCATTCTTTCGCTGCCTTAATCAATGTCATGGTGACAGGAAAATAGTCTGCACCAAGGTACTGTTGCGACTGACGGATAATGCCTTCGCTATCTATCCAGTAGCGATTGCGCCAGCTTTTATGATCGGTTTCGACTTCTTCAACGAGCACGCGCACCGGCGTTACGCTGCTGCCCACGGTCAGGGTGTCGCTGCCATCCCAGCTAAAGGTTGAGCGGGCCGTGGCATAGCGCACGCGCTGGTGTTCGGTCCAGCCGATGGTGCGCGTCCAGCCGGTGCCGTCGATGATTTGATTCGGCTTTGCCAGCGGGTCGGCGGAAAGGTTAGAGACGTCAATCAGGTTGTCGCCGCCGAGCAGGGTTTTTACCAGTCGCCCTTTTTGCGTCACCAGCGTCGCCTGGTCCTGGGTTACCCATTTTTGCTGGCCGTTTTCGGCAAACGCCAGCACGACAAACAGCTGGGGTCCGTTGTTCAGCCGGACATACTGGCTGGCATAAGGCATGTTCTGGATGTCGTCATCCGTGAGCTGTACGCCATCTTCGCCAAGCACGCTATTCCAGAGGGTTGTGCCCAACCCTTTAGTGGTGGATGAGCACGCTTGTAGAAGCAGGCACACTAAAATTATCGCAACTCGCTGCACGATATTTCCCCGAGGTCAAAATAACCACACCGAAGTGTGGTTATGGTTAAAACACCCTGATTACTGGGTGGCGGTACTGGTTGTGGTAGTTGTGGTGGTCCCGGTGTTAGAACCATCGCCACCACCGGTAGCAGCAAGTGCCACACCGACTACCGACCCTACAGTACTGGCGCTGGTCGCAGTAGAACTTCCTGCAGACACAGACGTTGCCGCGCTACCTGCTGCTTCACCGACCGCAACCGGATCCGCCCAGGCAGACGAAGCCGCCAGCGAGGATATGGCAAGAATGCCATAAATAATTTTCTTCATAACTATTTCCCTTCATTTAATGAATGGAGAGGTGCCCGAAAAGCTTTTCAGGCGCATTCGAGTATACACAACAACCCCTTCACGTTTACGTGCCGGGGAAATAGCGGAAGCGTTTTAGGACTAGCAGATAATATATAACACAATAGTCATATAATTTAATATAAAAACGTTAAATTACAATTAGTTAAAATATAACCCTCAGAGCATGAACGTCGGGGTTTTCTGAAAAGGATGGCATGCCATCTGCACAGCTATAGCGACTTTCAGATTAACCTGATCGGTGTGAAGGCGGGGAAATAAGCGACAAGAAGATTAGTCTGAGAATAAGCGCCAGCATTATGCTGGCGCTTTATAAGAAGAAACTATTACTTAAGCGCGCCACGCTTTATAGCGATTGATCAGCCCGTTAGTGGAGCTGTCGTGGCTGTTGATCGCCTGCTCATCGCCCAGCTCCGGCAGGATACGGTTCGCCAGCTGTTTACCCAGCTCTACGCCCCACTGGTCGAAGGTGAAGATGTTCAGGATAGCGCCCTGGGTAAAGATTTTGTGCTCATACAGCGCAATCAGCGCGCCCAGGCTGAACGGGGTAATTTCGCGCAGCAGGATGGAGTTGGTCGGGCGGTTGCCTTCGAACACCTTGAACGGCACCACGTGATCCAGGGTTTTCGGGTCTTTGCCCTGATCGGCGAACTCTTTCTCCACCACATCGCGGGACTTACCAAACGCCAGCGCCTCGGTCTGGGCAAAGAAGTTAGACAGCAGCTTGGCGTGGTGATCCGAAAGCGGGTTATGGGTTTTCGCCGGGGCGATAAAGTCGCACGGAACCATTTTGGTGCCCTGGTGAATCAGCTGGTAGAACGCGTGCTGACCGTTAGTTCCCGGTTCACCCCAGATGATTGGCCCGGTCTGGTAATCCACCGGATTGCCGTTGCGGTCAACAAACTTGCCGTTGGACTCCATGTTGCCCTGCTGGAAGTAGGCCGCAAAACGGTGCATGTACTGGTCGTAAGGCAGAATGGCTTCGGTTTCCGCGCCAAAGAAGTTGTTGTACCAGATACCGATCAGCGCCAGCAGCACCGGCAGGTTTTTCTCAAACGGGGTGCTGGAGAAGTGCTGGTCCATCGCATGCGCGCCGGACAGCAGCTCGACGAAGTTGTCGTAGCCCACGGAAAGAATGATCGACAGGCCAATCGCTGACCACAGGGAGTAGCGGCCGCCGACCCAGTCCCAGAATTCGAACATGTTGGCGGTATCGATGCCAAACTCGCCGACCGCTTTAGCGTTGGTGGAGAGCGCCGCAAAGTGCTTCGCTACGTGCTGCTGATCGCCCGCCGCCTTCAGGAACCAGTCACGCGCGCTGTGGGCGTTAGTCATGGTTTCCTGGGTGGTGAAGGTTTTGGACGCCACCAGGAACAGGGTGCTTTCCGGATTCACTTTTTTCAGCACTTCGGCGATGTGGGTGCCATCGACGTTAGACACGAAGTGCATATTAAGGTGGTTTTTGTACGGGCGCAGCGCTTCGGTCACCATGAACGGACCGAGGTCGGAGCCGCCAATACCGATATTCACCACGTCGGTAATCGGCTTACCGGTGTAGCCTTTCCAGCTACCGGAAATAATGGATTCAGAGAAGGCTTTCATCTTCTCCAGTACCGCATTCACTTCCGGCATTACATCTTTGCCATCAACCAGAATCGGCGTATTGCTGCGGTTGCGCAGCGCGACGTGCAGTACAGCGCGGTCTTCGGTGCGGTTAATTTTTTCACCGGAGAACATGGATTTGATGGCACCTGCCAGATCGGTCTCTTTCGCCAGATCCAGCAGCTTGCTCAGGGTTTCGTCGGTAATGCGGTTTTTGGAGTAGTCCACCAGCATCAGGTCGTCGAAGGTAGCGGAAAATTTGCTGAACCGGTCGCTTTCTTTGGCGAACAGATCCGCAATACTCACCGTTTCCATGTCAGCGTAATGTTTCTCTAATGCCTGCCAGGCTGAAGTCTGCTTCGGGTTGATGTTTTTCATAGCAATACTCTTGTGATTTGAGAACTGTGACTGCGGTCGATTGTAGCGCCTGTCACTGGAAGTGCGATGATTTTTATCATGCTGCCCCGCGGAGATCGCACGGTCGTTCAAAGCCCAAAGTATAGCCGTTATAAGATATTTTCCTGGCACCCGGCATAACATGAAAAATCCACATAACCCCGGCGTTGACAATAACCCCGCCAACCCTTTATTTATGAATAAGAACTCGTTATGCGAGTCAACATACCCGGCCTTTCAGGCAAGGGGTATGGCCAGAAGAGGCGCGTTGCCCAGGTATCGTGTGTGAGGAGCCAGTCCGCAGACCGCACGAGAGGGGGAGCAACGCCGAGGTAGCGCAGCGTCTGGTAATGCGTGCTATCGACCACAGGGGCTGAATCCCCTGGGTTGTCACCCGAAGCGTCCGCAGTCGGACGTTTCGCAAGGTGGAGCGCTTCTGGGTGAATGTGGTTGTGGTTTTTCCCGTCTGCGTCCGCCCCCTTACCGCTCTTTCCTTGTGCCACGGCTGAATAACGTTGTGCCATCCCGGATGGCTCCCTGACACGAGGTTGTTATGACAAATGCTTTTGTGGTCGCCAAATTTGGCGGCACCAGTGTGGCCGATTTCGACGCGATGAACCGCAGCGCCGACGTGGTCCTTTCCGATGATGCCGTGCGTCTGGTGGTGCTTTCCGCCTCGGCGGGCATCACTAATTTGCTGGTGGCGCTGGCAGAAGGCCCGGAAGCGACCGAGCGCTTCGTCAAGCTCGATGCGATCCGCAAAATCCAGTACGACATCCTCGAACGCCTGCAAAACCCAACCGTTATCCGCGACGAAATAGACCGTCTGCTGGAGAACATCGCCACCCTGTCCGAAGCGGCGTCGCTCGCGACCTCCACCGCCCTGACTGACGAACTGGTCAGCCACGGCGAGCTGATGTCCACCCTGCTGTTTGTCGAAGTGCTGCGCGAACGCGCGGTGGAGGCGCAGTGGTTTGACGTGCGCAAGGTGATGCGCACCAGCGACCGCTTTGGCCGCGCCGAGCCGGACGTCACCGCCCTGGCCGAGCTCTGCGTGCAGCAGCTGCAGCCGCGTATTCACGAAGGCCTGGTGATCACCCAGGGCTTTATCGGCAGTGAAGGGAAAGGCCGCACCACCACGCTGGGCCGTGGCGGCAGCGATTACACCGCAGCACTGCTCGGTGAAGCGCTCAAGGCCGCGCGCGTGGATATCTGGACCGACGTACCGGGTATCTACACCACCGACCCGCGCGTGGTGCCGGCAGCGAAGCGCATCGATGAGATCGCCTTTGAAGAAGCGGCCGAAATGGCGACCTTTGGCGCGAAAGTGCTGCATCCGGCGACGCTACTGCCTGCGGTGCGCAGCGATATTCCGGTGTTCGTCGGCTCCAGCAAAGATCCGGCAGCGGGCGGCACGCTGGTGTGCAACAAAACCACTAATCCGCCGTTGTTCCGCGCGCTGGCAATGCGCCGCAAGCAGACGCTGCTGACCCTGCACAGCCTCAACATGCTGCACTCGCGCGGGTTCCTCGCCGAAGTGTTCAGCATCCTGGCGCGCCACAATATCTCGGTGGATCTGATCACCACCTCGGAAGTGAGCGTTGCCCTGACCCTCGACACCACCGGCTCTACCTCCACCGGCGATACGCTGCTGACCCAGGGCTTACTGACTGAGCTTTCTTCCCTGTGCCGCGTTGAGGTGGAAGAGAATCTGGCGCTGGTGGCGCTGATCGGTAACAACCTTTCCAAAGCCTGCGGCGTCGGCAAAGAGGTGTTTGGCGTGCTGGAGCCGTTCAACATTCGCATGATTTGCTACGGCGCTTCCAGCTACAACCTCTGCTTCCTGGTGCCGGGCAATGACGCCGAGCAGGTGGTGCAGAAGCTGCATCACAACCTGTTCGAGTGATAAAAAAATGGCCTGACAACGTCAGGCCATCACCGTGCGGAACAGTAAGTCGTCAAGCAGCGCCGGGTCGGCGTTATCGCTGCCGGGCAACACGGGCGGCGTTTCCCCTCGCGCCAGCTCCTGCAGGATAAACGCGTGGATGTGCGGGCGTATTGCCCCGTATTCCGCTTCACCGGCCCGCTGTTTGATGGCGAGCAGCTCGTCGATCTCCCGGCGCAGCAGCGTATCCTCCACCGTCCCCTCCAGCAGCTGCGCAAAGCGCATCGGCGGCATTCCCTTCCCGGCTTCGATCCAGCGCACCGCCAGCAACGGACGCAGCACGTAGAAATACTTTTTCAGCCGCACCGTGTCGCCCTGCAAATAGCTGCGAAAGTTTTTGCGCGCCATCGAATAGTAGTGCCAGCGCGCCCGCTCGGCGGAGAACCACGCCGGCACCTGCGCCCGTAGCGCTGCCAGCGCGTGGTCATCCTGCTGATAGACCACCGGTGAATCCAGCCACTCGATGAGCGTCGGGTTGGCACGCTTGAGCAGACCCAGCGCTTTGCGCCACTCCCAGCCCGACACGTCCAGCACCTCATCGATGGGCAGCTCGATCACATCCCGCGGCGGATCGACGCGCAGATACCATTCCGGGGGATGGACGTAGAGGAAACGCACATCATAATCGCTGTCCGGGGACGCAAAGCCCCAGCCCCGACTGCCCGACTCGCAGGCATACAGCACGCGCACGTTATAGCGTTGCTCCACTTCTTTCAGCACCTGCCGCACGCGCTCGCGCATGGCGGTACTCACTCCGTTGTTGTTCATTGTCTTATCCTTTTACGCAGACCACCTGGCGCAGCGTATGCACCACTTCCACCAGCGAAGCCTGAGCGGTCATCACCGCATCAATATCTTTATACGCCATCGGGATCTCGTCTATCACCTCGCTGTCCTTACGGCACTCGACGTGCGCGGTGGCGCGGATCTGATCCTCAACGGTATAGCGCTTTTTCGCAGCGGTTCGGCTCATGGTGCGCCCGGCACCGTGGCTACAGGAGCAAAAGCTCTCTTCATTGCCCAGCCCGCGCACGATGAAGCTTTTCGCTCCCATCGAACCGGGGATGATGCCCATTTGCCCTTTTTGCGCCGACACCGCGCCTTTACGCGTCACCAGCACCTCTTCCCCAAAGTGCTGCTCTTTCTGCACATAGTTGTGATGGCAGTTAACCGCTTCCTGCTGAGTCATAAACGGCTTCGCGATGGCCGAGGAGAGCGCCGACAGCACGCGCGACATCATCACTTCCCGGTTATGGCGGGCAAAATCCTGCGCCCACTCCACCGCCTCGATGTAATCCGCATAGTGTTTGCTGCCCTCTGCAAAATAAGCCAGGTCGCGGTCGGGCAGCGTTGCGATATGGCGTTGCATGTCCTTCTGCGCGAGGCTGATGAACAGCGTGCCGATGGCGTTGCCCACGCCGCGCGATCCGCTGTGCAGCATCACCCATACCCGCTGCTGTTCGTCGAGACAGATCTCGATGAAGTGATTCCCGGTTCCCAGCGTACCCAGATGCTGATAGTTATTGGTTTTCAGCAGCTGGGGGTATTTATCCGTCAGGCGTTTAAAGCGCGGCGCCAGCTGCGCCCAGTGGCTATCCACCTCCTGCGGCGGACGCGCCCATGCGCCTTTATCGCGCTGGGTGCGGGAGCCGGTGCGCCCGTGCGGCACGGCCTGCTCAATGGCGCTGCGCAGCCCGCTCAGGTTATCCGGCAGATCCCCTGCCGTCAGCGAGGTGCGCACCGCGATCATCCCGCAGCCGATATCCACACCCACTGCCGCCGGAATAATCGCCCCTTTGGTCGGGATCACGCTGCCAATGGTGGAGCCTTTACCCAGGTGCACATCCGGCATCACGGCCAGGTGTTTGAAAATAAACGGCATCTGTGCGGTTTTCAGCAGCTGCTCGCGCGCTTCAGGCTCCACCGGCACGCCGTGCGTCCACATTTTTACCGGCGCGGTGTTCTCCCGCGCCATCAGCTGATAGTCGTTATGCTGCATGAGTGTTTCCTTTAATATTCACGAGGCCGTGCAGAACCTGGTCCAGGCCGCCGTAGACCGAAATTTTATCGATGCGCTCCGCAACGCGCTCCAGGGTTTCCATCTCCTTAAGACGCAACGCCACCGGGTTGTTCTCCATCACTTTTGCCGTGTTCAGCAGCGAGCGGGTCGCAGCGGTCTCTTCACGTCGGCGAATAACGTTAGCCTGGGCCAGTTTCTCCGCCTCAACCAGCCGCGAGAGGATGGTTTTCATCTCGCCCGGCAGCACAATGTCCTTCACCCCGATGGAGGCAATCTCAATGCCAAACGGTGCCATGCGCGTGACCACCTGGGCGCTCACCACCTCGTCGATAACCTGCTTATTTTCCAGTAGCTCATCCAGCGTGCGGGTACCCACCGCTTCACGCAGGGCAAACTGCAGCTCGCGATAGAGGTGTTCAAGCGGCTTAGCCAACTGGCTGTATGCCTGCAACACGTCGCCGTAGCGCCAGTTGGCACCGAGGTTAATGCGCAGATTCACCTTATCTTTAGTCAGGATCTCCTGGCCGGAAACCTCCAGCGCCTGCAGACGGGTATCCACCGTTTCCGCTTCCACCAGATGGTTGATTTTCCAGTACGCGCTTAATCCCGGCGACAGCAGCGGCTGCGTAACGCCATCAATTTTCAGCACCCCGACGTGCCAGGCCGGTACGTTAACGATGAGGATCGCCTCGCGTCCCTTCACCGCCGCATCGCGGCCACGCGGTTGCAGAACGGCAGTCACGATCTCTGCCGGCACCTGCACCTCACGGGTATCCAGATGCACAGCCCGCAGGCTGTCACCGTCGCGCCAGAACAGACGCCGTGCGCCAGGCGGGACGATCTCCACCAGCACATTGTCGCGCCAGATCGCCGCCGTTTCGTTATCGGTGGTATCGACCACCAGGCAGTATTTCTCTACCCATGCAGGCTGAAACCGGCGCAGGTAGTCAGCCAGTTCGGGGGCTACGTCGCCGCTGTTCACGTCGATCACCACCACGTCCGGTTTGTTAAACCACGGCAGGCGATGTTCGCCCGCTTCCAGAATCTGATAAAAGTCGCCCTGTTTCGCCAGTAAACCCAGCTGGCCTTTACGAATCGTCAATGTGTTATTCATTTTGCTTTCCTTAATGTTGTGGCTGGCGCGAATGCAGGCGCGAAGCGGGAGGGGGAAGCGACCGCTGCTCTGGTCTTTTCTGCCTGCCGCCCGGTGCCGTTACCGGCGTCAGCTCTGGGTGGTCGTTACCAACCCAACCGCCGGGTACTGCTGTTTACGTTCTCTGGAGGAGAATGCACATTCAGGATTCGAACCTGATAAACCGATGGTTTTCCGGTGTCTCGCTGCTGGCGGAACGCCCCGTGGATAACGTGTTACCGTTCCCGGTGCGCCGGCGGGATGATGATTCCCTGCGTTTCCAGCGTGCTGACGAGGTTATCTTTGCCAGAAGCGTGCCAGTTTTATTTAAGGGAAAAATAAATTCATAACCAACTGAAATTTAATCAGAAAATTTTTTCATCTTGTCAGGACGCGCAGACCGTAAAGCGTTATTATTTATCTTTTGGTATCGTTATTTATCTTTAAGGATAAGCCATGAAAAAGCGTCGGGTGGTGATTGGCATGCTGGGCACCGTGCTGGACAAGCGCGGAAAACGCGCCAACCGCTGGAACAAATGGCGTCCGACGGTCGGGCTGTGCCTGCATCCTGAGCTGCCTGTGGATCGGTTTGAGCTGCTGTGCCAGCCGCGTGACGCCGTGCTGGCGCAGCGGGTGGTGGAAGATATCGCCCTCGCCTCGCCGCATACCGAGGTTCGCCCGCACACCGTGACGCTCAACGATCCCTGGGATTTCGAGGAGGTGTACGCCGCGCTGCTCGACTTTGCCACCCGCTACCCGTTCGATACCGAACGCGAGGAGTATCTGGTCCATATCACTACCGGTACTCACGTCGCGCAGATCTGCTGGTTCCTGCTGACCGAAGCCCGCTACCTGCCCGCGGGCCTGGTGCAGACCAGCCCGGCGCATCGCGATGTCACCGATGCCGCCCTGACCGCTGCCGGAACCTACTCGGTTATCGATCTCGATCTGAGCCGCTACACCACGCTCACCAGCCGCTTCCAGCGCGAACAGCAGCAGTCGGTCTCTTTCCTCAAGGCCGGTATCGACACCCGCAATGCCACCTTTAACCGTCTGATTGACCAGATCGAACGCGTTGCCCTGCGTTCAACCGCCCCGATCCTGCTCACCGGGCCGACCGGGGCCGGGAAATCGTTTCTGGCGCAGCGCATCTTTCAGCTGCGGCAGTCGCGCCATCAGGTACAGGGCCGGCTGGTGGCAGTGAACTGTGCGACGCTGCGCGGGGATAACGCCATGTCCACCCTGTTCGGCCATGTCAAAGGCGCATTTACCGGCGCGCTGCAGGCGCGGGCGGGTCTGCTGCGGGAAGCGGACGGCGGCGTGTTATTTCTTGATGAGATTGCAGAGCTGGGCCTCGACGAACAGGCGATGCTGCTCAAGGCCATCGAAGAGAAAACCTTTCTGCCGTTCGGCGCAGATAACGAGGTGCACAGCGACTTCCAGCTGATCGCCGGCACCCACCGGGATATGCCGCAGTGGGTAGCGGAGGGGCGCTTCCGTGAAGATCTCTATGCCCGCATCAACATGTGGACCTTTGCCCTGCCCGGCCTCGCGCAGCGCCGGGAGGACATTCCCCCCAACGTGGACTATGAGCTGCAGCGCTTTGCCGGGCAGCAGCAGACGCAGGTACGCTTCGATAAAGAGGCGAAGGCAGCGTATCTGACCTTCGCCTGCTCGCCTCAGGCAGCCTGGCGCGGCAACTTTCGCGAGCTGAGCGCCTCGGTTGCGCGCATGGCAACGCTGGCCGAGCAGGGGCGCATTACGCTGGGTCTGGTGGAGGAGGAGATTGCACGCCTGCGGCAGAACTGGCGCAGCAGCAATCCCGCTCCGGTGTCGCTGCCGATACAGGACGAGATCGATCTTTTTGACCAGCGTCAGCTGGAAACGGTGATTGAGGTGTGTCGCCGCAGCGCCTCGCTGTCGGAAGCGGGCCGCACCCTGTTTGCGGTATCGCGTCAGAAGAAACAGAACCCTAACGATGCCGATCGGCTGCGGAAATACCTTGCCCGCTTCGATCTCAGCTGGGAGCAGATCCGCACCGACGATGAAGGCATTTCATCATAATTTGTTTGAATAAAAATCCTTAGCACGATAAACAATACCTCTGGCCGGGCGTTCACCCGGCCTTTTTCATTCCCGGAGCGTAAACGCACGCCGCGGCAACAGCGGCACGGGAAAACACAACGACACCCTTCCGACCGCAAGGAAAATATCATGCTTGCCACTCTCACGCGGCTGTTCCCGCTCTGGGCGCTGCTGCTCTCGGTAATTGCGTATTACACGCCCGCTACCTTTACGCCCGTTGGCCCCTGGGTCACCACGCTGCTGATGCTGATTATGTTCGGCATGGGCGTGCATCTGAAGCTCGACGACTTCAAGCGCGTGCTCTCGCGCCCGGCCCCGGTAGCGGCCGGCACGTTTTTACACTATCTGGTGATGCCGCTCGCCGCATGGCTGCTGGCAATGCTGTTTGACATGCCGCCGGATCTCTCCGCTGGCATGGTGCTGGTGGGCAGCGTCGCCAGCGGCACCGCGTCAAACGTAATGATTTACCTTGCGAAAGGCGACGTCGCGCTCTCGGTCACCATCTCGTCGGTGTCGACCCTGGTGGGCGTCATCGCCACGCCGCTGCTGACCCGGCTGTATGTGGATGCGCATATCCAGGTGGACGTGATGGGGATGCTGCTCAGCATTCTGCAGATTGTGGTGATCCCGATTGCGCTGGGGCTGGTGATCCATCACCTGTTCCCGCGCGTGGTGAAAGCCGTGGAGCCGTACCTGCCCGCGTTCTCAATGGTGTGTATCCTCGCCATCATCAGTGCGGTTGTGGCCGGCTCGGCGGCGCATATCGCCTCCGTAGGCCTGGTGGTGATCGTGGCGGTGATCCTGCACAACACCATCGGCCTGCTGGCCGGATACTGGGGCGGACGCCTGTTTGGTTTCGACGAGTCCACCTGCCGCACGCTGGCTATCGAAGTGGGAATGCAGAACTCCGGCCTCGCAGCGGCGCTCGGGAAAATCTACTTCTCCCCGCTCGCCGCCCTGCCCGGCGCGCTGTTTTCGGTCTGGCATAACCTCTCTGGTTCGCTGCTGGCGGGCTACTGGTCCGGCAAACCGATTAACGATAACCGCGCCCGCGCGCTTAACAAGCGCCGCGCCTGAAAACAATAAAGCCCGCAGACGCGGGCTTTTTTTCGCCGGTTAAGGTGCAGATTTTACTGAGGTACGCACCGCTTTGCTTTACACTGCAGACTCTTTCCTTTCGAGGTCGCAATAATGTCCACATCCCGACTGACGCAAAAGGAGATGACGGAGAGCGAACAGCGCGAACTGAAAACGCTGCTCGATAAAGCCCGTATCTCGCATGGCCGCCCTCTTACCAATTCCGAAACCAATCACGTCAAGAAAGAGTACATCGATAAGCTGATGGCCGAGCGCGCTACCGCTGCAAAGCAGGCCCGTGCGCAGAAAAAAAAGCAGGCGTTCAAGCCTGACACGGAAGCGACGTTCTCGTGGTCAGCCAGCAACCATACCCGCGGTAAGCGCTAGCTTAACGCCCTTTCTTCTTCCGTCCCGGCTGGTTGAAACGCTTGCGTGATGCCAGCTCGGCCGGGGTTTTCGCCATGCTTTTCGATCCGCTGTCAGCCGGAGTTTTCGCCACGGCGGCTTTGGGCTTCGCTTTTTTCACCGCTTTTGCCGGTTTGGCTTCCGAGGACGAGTTTTCAATCAGCTTAAACAGGTCGATCAGCTCATCGTCGGTTAAATCGCGCCACTCGCCCGGCGGCAGCCCGGTCAGGCTGACGTTCATGATGCGGGTGCGTTCAAGCTTCGTCACCTCAAACCCGAAGTGCTCGCACATACGGCGGATCTGACGGTTCAGCCCCTGCACCAGCACGATACGGAACGAGAACGGCCCTTCTTTTTTGACCTTACACTTTTTGGTCACGGTGCCGAGGATCGGTACACCCGCGCCCATACCGCGAATAAAGTCGTCGGTGACAGGCTTGTTTACCGTTACCACATACTCTTTTTCATGGTCGTTGCCGGCGCGCAGGATCTTATTCACCAGATCGCCGTGATTGGTGAGGAAAATCAGCCCCTGCGAGTCTTTATCCAGGCGACCAATCGGGAAGATGCGCTTGCTGTGATTCACGTAATCAACGATGTTATCCCGCTCGCCCTCTTCGGTAGTGCTCACGATGCCGACCGGCTTGTTGAGCGCAATCAACACCAGGTCTTCTTCATCGCGCGGCTCAATCAGCTGGCCGTTGACCTTCACCACATCGCCAGCAACCACCTGATCGCCAATGCCGGCACGCTTGCCGTTGATGAACACATTCCCTTGCTCGATATAACGATCGGCATCGCGGCGTGAGCAGATCCCGCTCTCGCTAATGTACTTATTTAATCGGGTAGAGTGAGTTGGCAGCATAGTTTCTCCTGTAAAGGCGAAATATAACCTGCCTGCGGGACGATAAAAACCGTGCACGCGTAAGTTTATCGACCCGAGAAATCACCGCTTGAAAAATAACCACATCGTGAGCACAATGTACCCACAAAAAAAGCGAGGTGATGTTATGCAATCCAGCATCAAAATGCGTATTTCCGAAGAGCTGAAAAACGAAGCTACGCATATCCTGCGCGACTGTGGCCTCACCGTCAGTAGCGCAATACGCCTGTTTCTGGAACAGGTCGTGAGCCATCAGGGCATACCGTTCGAAGTCAAACGCCCCTCGATCAAAATGCAAGCCGCGCTGCAGGAAGCACGCGACATTGAAGCCCGTGCCAGCCACCGCTTCACGTCGTCAGACGACATGCTCAAGGAACTGAGCCATGATGAGAAACAAGAGAAGTAGCTTGCCTCGACGCGTGGACTACACGCGTACCTTTGCAAAATCCTGGGAGCGTTATAACAAAGCGGGGCGTCATGACATGCCTGCACTGGTCGATGTAATGACGCGCCTTTTCCACGGCAGTGTTTTGCCGGCCAGCTACTGCGATCATCAACTGAAGGGCGAACAGTGGGAAGGCGCAAGAGAGCTGCATATCGGCGGAGATTTCCTGCTGGTTTACCGCTTCAGTCCGGCGCAAAACCTGCTGACCTTTATCGATATTGGTACTCACAGCGAGCTTTTTGGATAAAAAACGCCTCCGCAGAGGCGCTTGCCGCTTTACTTCTCTTCCCGCGCATCATCCTCATCCGGCTGCTCCAGCACGCTGTACGCCACGGCACAGAACAACGAGTTCAGGCGCTTCATATCGCTCAGTAACCCCAGATGCAGCGAGCTGGTTTCGATGCTCTGCACGTTCTGCTGGTGCAGTCGGTTAACGTGGGCGTGAGAGTAGCGGCGGCTGAGAATGCGCAGGCGATGCTTGTTACGGCGCAGACGCCGGGCGCCCGCCACGTCGCCGGAGAAAAAGACCGTCAGCGCCAGCTTTAGGTTGTCGGAGAGCTGTTGCAGTAATGCATCCAGCTCCTGAAGCCCTTCGGCGGAAAAAGCGCGCCGCGCGGCGAAAGACTTACGCGCCACGTCGCTGGCCATGCGTTCGATGATGTCCGCAGCCTGCTCCAGGTTGAGCGACATCTCAATAATCTCCGCCCAGCGGCGCGACTCGTCCCCGGTGAGATCCTCTTTTGGCATCTGCGCCAGATAGAGCTTGATGGCGGTGTAGAGCACGTCCACATCGTCGGCCAGCTTGCGCAGATCGCGCTCCTGACGCGGTTCGCCGCGGATCACCTTGCCCCACAGCGTCAGCATCTGCTCCAGCGCCTCGCCCATGCGCAGGGTTTCCCGCGCGGCGTTTGCCAGCCCCAGCGCCGGTGTGTCGAGCGCGGTGTTATCAAGATGCTTCGGCTTCAGGCGCGTATCCGCTTCCGGCGCATCGGCAATGACCCGCTGGCAGAAACGCGCCATCGGTTCGACAAAGGGCACCATTACCAGACAGCGAATGAGGTTATAGAAGACGTGGAAATAGATCACCAGTTCGGACTCGGGCAGGGAAATCTGACGCATCGCGTCGGCCAGCAGGTGCACGAACGGCAGTACCAGCAGGCTACCCACCAGCTTAAACAGCAGGCTACCGAGCGCCACGCGGCGTGCGGCCGGAGTCGCGGCGCTGTTGTTCAGCATCGCCAGCAGGCCAGAGCCGAGGTTGGCACCAATGACCAGGCATAGCGCAACATCAAACGAGATGACCCCGGTGGCGTTGAGCGTCGCGGTGAGCAGCACCGCAGCCAGACTGGAGTAAGTGATCACGGCAAACACAGCGCCAATCAGCGCATCCAGCAGCATATCCCCGGTGAGGGAGGCAAAGATCACCTGTAAGCCGGAGGCCTGGGTGATAGGCGTTACCGCCTGCACAATCAGCTCCAGCGCCAGCAGAATCAGGCCCAGGCCGATGCTGACGCGCCCAAGCTGTCCGGCACGGCTCTGTTTTTTGCTGAGGAAGAAAATGACGCCAATGAAAATCAGCAGCGGCGAAAGCCAGGAGAGATCGAAGGTCAGCACCCGGGCCATCAGCGCCGTGCCGACGTCGGCCCCGAGCACAATCACCAGCGCCGGTGCGAGCGCCACCAGATCCTGGGCGACGAATGAGGTCACCAGCATGGTCGTGGCGTTACTGCTCTGCACCAGCGCCGTCACGCCGATGCCGGAACAAAACGCGAAGGGTTTCTTCTCTACGCTGCGGCTCAGTACCGTGCGCAGCCGCGCACCGTACACGCGCATCACGCCGGTGCGTACAATGTGGGTGCCCCAGACCAGGAGCGCTACCGCAGAAAGCAGGTGCAGCAGAGTTAACACGGTTTCTCCTCTGTAGTGATGGTTAAAGTTAGTATGTCCTTACTTCGCTCAAAAGCGTTGAGCCAGTAAGGCGCGATAAGATGAGTATAAAGGGTTAATGCCAGACGGGGGCGGTTACGCGTTGTGTGGGTGAAGGCTGTTACTGTCGGGTGAGCGCGGCGATATCTCTTGCGCCATGAAGCACACGCTCTATTCTCACGGTTTCCTCATCGGCACTGTAGATGATGAGGTAACGCTGGTACACGCAGCAGCGGATGCCTTCCCCCAGCTCAGCACGTAAGCGCCACGCTTGCGGAGACGCAATTATCTGCTGGCACTGTTGATACAGTGTCCGGACAAACCTGGCGGCACGTTGCGGGCTATCAAGAGCGATATAATCACCGATCGCTTCGATGTCCTGTTCTGCCAGGGGGGAAATCATTAGTTTCATCACGCATCCCTGTGTCTGTCATCTGCCGGTATTTCTCGTCGAGACGATTAAAAACCGCGTCGGCGTCTTTCCCTTCGCCGCTCATTATCCCGGCGTTTACTGCCGCCTGGATCGCTGCCAGTTTACGTTGCTGCTCCCGCTCCTCAAGGATGCGCAGCCCGGCGCGAACGACTTCGCTGACGTTGTTGTAGCGCCCGCTTTCAATCTGCTCACGTATAAAACTTTCGAAATGTGGACTTAATGCAATGCTGGTTGGCACTGAATTACCCTCAGGTCATTACTATCTGTTAATAACAGATAGTAATACCACGTTCAGATAACCGTCAACCCGGCGGGGTTCCTGGTTTCCCCGCCTCACAGGCCATGATGTTGCTAACGTCCGGGATCAGTCCGCGTCGTACCCCAGATTCGGGGCGAGCCACCGCTCCACCTCGCTGACGCTCATGCCTTTACGCTGGGCATAGTCCTCCACCTGATCGCGCTGGATTTGCGCCACGGCGAAATACTTGCTGTCGGGATGGCTGAAATACCAGCCGGACACCGACGCGCCAGGCCACATGGCGTAAGACTCGGTGAGCTTCATCCCGATGCGGGTTTCCACATCCAGCAATTGCCAGATGGTCGCCTTTTCGGTGTGCTCCGGGCAGGCGGGGTAGCCTGGTGCCGGGCGGATGCCCTGATAGTTCTCGCGGATCAGATCCTCATTACTGAGGTTCTCGTTCGGGGCGTAGCCCCAGATCACTTTGCGCACCCGCTCGTGCAGGTACTCGGCAAAGGCTTCCGCCAGACGGTCGGCCACCGCTTTAATCATGATTTTGTTGTAGTCGTCGTGCTGCGCGTCGAAGGCGTCGGCCAGCGCGTCCTCCTCCAGCCCGCCGGTGACGGCAAACGCACCAAGATAGTCCGCTTTACCGCTCAGCTTCGGTGCCACGAAGTCTGCCAGGCAGTAGTTGGCGAAGCCGACCTTCTCGGTTTGCTGACGCAGATGGCGGCTGACCGCCAGCACGTGGGTGCGCGTCTCGTCGCGGTAGACTTCCACGTCGTCGCCCACCCGGTTCGCCGGGAAGATCCCCACTACGCCGCGCGGCGTGAGTGATTTCTCCGCCGCGAGCTGGTCGAGCATCTCGTTGGCATCCTTAAACAGGCGCTGCGCCTCCTCGCCCACGACGTCATCTTCGAGGATGCGCGGGTATTTCCCGGCCAGCGACCAGGTCATAAAGAACGGCGTCCAGTCGATATAATTGCGCAGCGTGTCGATGCTGGCCGTCACCTCTTCAACACCGAGGCGGTGCGCAGCGGGCGGTGTATAACTCGCCCAGTCGAAGGCCAGATCGTTTTCCCGCGCCGCGTGCAGCGTGACCGGCGGGGTACGGGGTTTCTTACGCGCATGCTGAATACGCACGGTGTCGTACTCTTTACGGGTACGCGCCACGAACTCATCGCGCAGAGTATCGGAGAGCAGCGACGACACCACGCCCACGGTGCGCGAGGCGTTTTGCACGTAGACCGTCGGGCCGCTGTAGTTTTGCTCAATCTTCACTGCGGTATGCGCCTTCGAGGTGGTCGCCCCGCCAATCAGCAGCGGAATGGTAAAGCCCTGACGCTCCATCTCTTTTGCCACGTTCACCATCTCGTCCAGCGACGGGGTGATCAGCCCCGAGAGGCCAATCAGGTCCGCATTCACCTCGCGCGCGGTTTTGAGGATTTTCTCCGTCGGCACCATCACGCCGAGATCGACAATTTCATAGTTATTGCACTGGAGCACCACGCCGACGATGTTTTTGCCGATGTCATGCACGTCACCCTTGACGGTGGCAATCACCATCTTGCCGTTCGTTTTGCCCTTCTCTTTGCTGGCTTCGATAAACGGCTCCAGATACGCCACCGCCTGTTTCATCACGCGGGCGGATTTCACCACCTGCGGCAGGAACATTTTGCCTTCGCCGAACAGGTCGCCAACCACGTTCATGCCGTCCATCAGCGGCCCTTCAATCACCTGGATTGGGCGCTCCGCCTGCTGGCGTGCCTCTTCGGTATCCTGCTCGATAAACTCGGTAATGCCCTTCACCAGCGAGTACTCAAGACGTTTTTTCACCTCCCAGCTGCGCCACTCCGCCTGCTGGGCGTTGGCGGCCTCGTCGCTTTTGCTGCCGCGATACTTTTCGGCCAGATCGAGCATCCGCTCGGTGCTGTCGTCCCGGCGATTGAGGATCACATCTTCGACCGCATCACGCAGCTCTGCCGGCAGATCGTCGTAGATCGCCAGCTGACCCGCGTTCACGATCCCCATGTCCATGCCGTTGCGGATCGCGTAGTAGAGGAATACCGCGTGGATGGCTTCGCGCACCGGGTCATTACCGCGGAACGAGAAAGAGACGTTGGACACGCCGCCGGAGATCAGCGCATGCGGCAATTCACGCTTGATGTCTTCGCAGGCACCGATGAAGTCCTGAGCGTAGTTGTTATGCTCCTCAATACCGGTCGCCACGGCAAAGATGTTCGGGTCAAAGATGATGTCTTCCGGCGGGAAGCCCACCTCTTCGGTGAGAATTTTATAGGCCCGGCGGCAGATCTCGATTTTGCGCGCGCGGGTATCGGCCTGGCCCACTTCATCGAAGGCCATCACCACGACGGCGGCACCGTAGCGGCGCACCAGCTTCGCGTGGTGAATAAAGGTGTCGATGCCCTCTTTCATCGAGATGGAGTTAACGATGCCTTTGCCCTGAATGCACTTCAGCCCTTTTTCAATCACCTCCCACTTTGAGGAGTCGATCATGATCGGCACGCGGGCAATGTCCGGCTCGCCTGCAATCAGGTTGAGGAAACGCACCATCGCCGCTTCGGCGTCGAGCATCCCCTCGTCCATATTGATATCGATAATCTGTGCGCCGCTCTCAACCTGCTGACGCGCCACGTCCAGCGCTTCGCTGTACTTCTCTTCTTTGATCAGGCGTTTGAATTTCGCCGAGCCGGTGACGTTGGTGCGCTCGCCGACGTTCACAAACAGCGAATCGTCGCCAATGGTGAGCGGCTCCAGCCCTGCCAGACGGCAGGCGACCGGGATTTCCGGCAGCGGGCGCGGGGCAACGCCTTCTACCGCGCGGCTCATGGCCGCAATATGTTCCGGCGTGGTGCCGCAGCAGCCGCCGACGATGTTCAGAAAACCGGCCTGCGCCCATTCGCCGATTTGCGCTGCCATCGGTTCCGGGTCGAGGTCATATTCACCAAAGGCGTTCGGCAACCCGGCATTCGGGTGGGCGGTGACGTAGCATTCGGCGATGCGCGACAGCTCCTGCACGTACTGGCGCAGTTCGTCCGGCCCCAGCGCGCAGTTCAGGCCGAAGGAGAGCGCATCGGCATGGCGCAGGGAGTTGTAGAACGCCTCGGTGGTCTGGCCGGAGAGCGTGCGCCCGGACGCATCGGTAATGGTGCCGGAAATCATGATCGGCAGGTCAACGCCCAGCGCGTCGAACTCCGCTTTTACCGCGTAGATCGCGGCTTTCGCATTCAGGGTGTCGAACACCGTCTCGATCAGGATCAGGTCCGACCCGCCCTCCACCAGCGCGCGGGTTGATTCCCGGTAGGCCACCACCAGCTCATCAAAGGTGACGTTACGGTAGGCCGGGTCATTCACGTCGGGCGAAATAGACGCCGTGCGGTTCGTTGGGCCAAGCACGCCCGCGACATAGCGCGGTTTTTCCGGCGTGCGCGCCGTCCACTCGTCCGCACAGGCACGGGCCAGCTTCGCGGCCTCAAAATTGATTTCCGCCGACAGCGCTTCCATCTGGTAGTCGGCCATCGCGATAGTGGTGGAGTTGAAGGTGTTGGTTTCCACAATGTCGGCGCCCGCTTCGAAGTAGGCGTCGTGGATCGCGGCAATGATCTCCGGTTTGCTGAGCACCAGCAGATCGTTATTGCCTTTCAGGTCGCAGGGCCAGTCGGCGAAACGTGCGCCGCGAAAATCCGCTTCCTCCAGTCGATAGCTCTGGATCATAGTCCCCATGCCGCCATCCAGCACCAGAATTCGTCTGGCTAGCTGCGCGTGCAGTTGTTCAACAGTGCTACTCACATTCACTCCCGGCGTTATAGTCAGGCCAACAGGCCAGCGAACCATACTGGCATAAAGCACCAGGGCGGAAAAGTCACACTGCGGTAACATGAGACATGTTCATAATTGACTCCTCCGATCAGTCAGACGCCGGTTGCATTATCGCCAGATGAAACGAAAATGATTTCCACGATACAGAAAAGGAGTCCGTCATGGTCGCGCCCGTTCCCGCTAAACGCGGTAAAAAGCCCCGCACTGCCGCCGCCGCCGCGCCAGCGCCCGCTACCGGGCAGGTGCAGTCCCTGACCCGTGGCCTGAAGCTGCTGGAGTGGATCGCGGAATCCCAGGGCAGCGTCGCCCTGACCGAGCTGGCGCAGCAGGCTGGCCTGCCGAACTCCACCACGCACCGCCTACTCACCACCATGCAGCAGCTCGGCTTTGTGCATCAGGTCGGCGATCTGGGTCACTGGTCTATCGGCGCGCACGCGTTCATCATTGGCAGCAGCTTCCTGCAGAGCCGCAATCTGCTGGCGATTGTCCACCCGGTGCTGCGTAAGCTGATGGAAGAGTCCGGGGAGACGGTAAACCTGGCGGTGCTCGACCAGAGCGATCATCAGGCGATTATCATCGACCAGGTGCAGTGCACCCAGCTGATGCGCATGTCCGCGCCTATTGGCGGCAAGCTGCCGATGCATGCCTCCGGGGCGGGAAAAGCCTTTCTGTCGCAGCTCAGCGAGGAGCAGGTCACCGGTCTGCTGCACCGCAAAGGGCTGCACGCCTATACCCCGGCGACGCTGGTTTCCCCGCTGCACCTGAAAGACGATCTCGCCCAGACCCGCAAACGCGGCTATTCGTTTGATGACGAGGAGCACGCCCTCGGCCTGCGCTGCGTGGCGGCCTGCATCTACGACGAACATCACGAGCCGTTTGCCGCCATCTCCATCTCCGGCCCGATTTCACGCATTACCGACGATCGCGTAACCGAACTGGGGGCGCTGGTAATCAAAGCGGCGAAAGAGGTCACACTAAAATATGGTGGAGTGCGTTAATTCCTGATTGGTTTTATACTGGGTGTCCAAATTTTACCAACCTGGTTAATGACTTAAATGGAAAAGGATATTCACGATCGCCGTCCGGTAAAGACGCGCGATGCGCAGTGGGCGGTGTCTGCCGCTGCGTTTTTACGGCATAAGGGATGCACGCCGAACGGCATCTCTCTCTTCAGCATCGTCTGCGCTGCAGTTTCTGCACTCTGTTTTCTCGGGGCCTGGCATCTCGACAACAGCCTGCTGCAACGCGGCGCGCTGCTGGTCGCGGCGGTGGGCATTCAGGGCCGCCTGATCTGCAATCTGCTTGATGGCATGGTCGCCGTGGAAGGCGGCATGCGCAGCCCGGCGGGTGCCGTATTTAACGAGCTGCCCGACCGCCTCTCCGATACGCTGCTGTTTCTCGGCGCGGGCTATGGCCTGACGCAGGTGGCGTATGGCGTGGAGCTGGCCTGGGCCGCCGCTTTCTTTGCCATCTTTACCGCCTATGTTCGCCTGCTGGGCGGCACCTGCGGACTGGCGCAGCGTTTCACCGGCCCGATGGCGAAGCAGCATCGCATGGCGCTGTTGACCGGGGCTGCGGTACTCGCTGCCGTAGTGCCGCAGTGGGGCGAGCCGATCCTGCTGGCAACGCTTGCCATTATTGCCGCAGGCTCTGCGCTGACCGCACTGCTCCGCACCAGGGATGTGTTAGCCCGCCTGCGTCAGGGAGAAGCCGGATGAGCCGTTTCTCGCTGGACAAAACCCTTGTGCAATCCTTTCTGGTCACCCTGTGCCGCCTGTTGACCGGCGTGAAGTCGTTCTGGCATCAGGTGCCGCAAAAAGACCGCCCTACCATCTACTACGCCAACCACAGCAGCCATCTGGACGGGCTGGTGATCTGGGCCAGTCTGCCGCGCACGCTGCGTAACCAGGTTCATCCGGTGGCGGCTGCGGACTACTGGCAAAAAACGCCGCTGCGCCGCTACCTCGCCTCGCGTGTGTTTAATGCCGTGCTGGTTGAACGCCGTCGCCAGGCTGCTGACGCGCCGGACGCGAGCGAGTCTGCCGCGCCGCGCGATCCGCTGGCCTCGCTGGCAGACGCGCTGGAGAAAGGCGAGTCGCTGATCATCTTCCCGGAAGGTACTCGCGGTGACGGGGATGGGGTAGCCACGTTCAAAAGCGGGCTGTACCACCTGGCACGCCGTATGCCGGAGGCGCAGCTGGTGCCGGTGTGGCTGGAAAATATGAACCGGGTACTGCCGAAAGGCTCGCGTCTGGTGGTGCCGATTATCTGTACCGCCACCTTTGGCGCGCCGATCGATACCCCGGCCGGGGATGAATCGAAAACGGACTTTTTAGCACGGGCAAAAACGGCGCTGGAGGCGCTTGCGAATGATTAATATGGATCCCGCTCTCAGTCTGCTGCTGATGGGCCTGTTTGGCGTGTTAGCCGTGGCGAGCCTCATTGGTTTCGTCCTGTCGCGCCGCTACAAAAATGCCACTATCGCCAACCTCAACGCCCGCATCCGCGCCTGGTGGCTGATGTGTACCGTGTCGGTCATCGCCATGCTGATCGGCCCTGTAGGTTCCGTGGTGCTGTTTGCCCTGATGTCGTTTTTCGCGCTGCGGGAGTGCATAACCCTGATGCCGACCCGGCGCGGGGATCACGAGGCGCTGTTCTGGTGCTTCTTCGCCATTCTGCCGGTGCAGTATTTCCTCGTCGGTTTCGACTGGTACGGGGTATTCGTGATCTTCATTCCGGTGTACGCGTTCCTGTTTATCCCGGTACGCGTCGCGCTGGCGGGCGATACACAGCATTTCCTGGAGCGCAGCGCCAAAATCCAGTGGAGCCTGATGATGGCGATCTACTGCGTCAGCCATGCGCCCGCCCTGCTGATGCTCGACATCCCCGGTTACGCAGGCCAGAACATCAAACTCATTCTTTTCATGATGATTGTGGTGCAGATCTCCGACGTGCTGCAGTACGTGTTCGGCAAGCTGTGGGGTAAACGCGCCATCGTGCCAAAACTCAGCCCGAACAAGACGGTAGAGGGGTTTATCGGCGGTATTTTCACTGCCAGCCTGGTGGGTGCCGGGCTGTGGTGGATCACGCCGTTTAACCCGCTCCAGGCGTTCTTTATCTCGCTGCTGATTACGCTGCTGGGCTTTGCCGGCGGGCTGTGCATGTCCGCCATCAAACGCGATCGCGGCGTAAAAGATTTTGGCGCGATGCTGGAAGGGCACGGCGGCATGATGGATCGTATCGACTCCCTGTGCTTTGCCGCGCCGGTCTTTTTCCACGTCGTGCGCTACTACTTTACCTGAGGCTACCCCGCCTGCCGGCGCTGACCGTAGCGCACGCTGAACCGCTGGCGTCTGCGGTAGGCGTAGACGTCCTCCACGTAGCCGCTGCGAATGCGCGCCTGCAGCTCGCGCCACCAGGCGGCGCGAAACAGGTCGGCGTGCATCTCTTCAAACAGCGGCCCGATACGTGGATCGGCGCACAGCCAGTGGCGGAACTCCTCAGGAAACACATCCCCGGGCGCCACGCTGTACCAGGGCTCGGCGCTCAGTTCGTCTTCCGGGTAGCGCGCGGGCGGAATGTCGCGGAAGTTCACTTCCGTCATGTAGCAGATCTCATCGTAGTCGTAGAACACCACCCGGCCGTGGCGCGTGACGCCGAAGTTTTTAAACAGCATATCGCCGGGAAAGATGTTGGCCGCCGCCAGCTGACGGATGGCATTTCCGTACTCCTCCACCGCGTTGCGTAGCTGTGCGCCGCTGGCCTGCTCAAACCAGATATTCAGCGGCACCATGCGGCGTTCAATGTAGAGATGGCTGAGGCTGATGCGGTCTCCCAGATCGGTGATCTTCTCCGCCACTTCAGCCTGCAACAGCGCCATCAGCGACGGGCTGATGTGCCGCTTCTCCAGCACGAAATTTTCAAATTCCTGGGTGTCCGCCATACGGCCAACACGGTCGTGCTCCTTTACCAGCTGATAGCAGGCCCGGACGTGGGCCGCGCTCATCTCTTTTTGCGGTGCGAAGCGGTCTTTAATTACTTTAAACACCCGATCAAAGCCGGGCAGCGTGAACACCAGCATCACCATGCCGCGAATGCCCGGCGCTTCGACAAACTGCTCGTCGCTGGCGGTGATGTAGTGCAGGTATTCGCGATAGCTTTCGGTTTTGCCGTGCTTCTGGCAGCCAATTGCCATATAGAGTTCCGCCGTGGTTTTCCCCGGCAGGATCTCCCGCAGCCACTCCACCAGCGCGCCCGGCAGCGGGGCGTACACCATGAAATAGCTGCGCGCGAAGCCAAAAACGATGCTCGCTTCGGCGTGGCGCGTGAGGCAGGTATCAATGAACAGCGCGCCGTCATCGCTTCGGTGGATCGGCAGCAGAAACGGCAGCGTACCGCCCGGCAGGATCAGCTTCGCCACCAGCCAGGCGGCTTTGTTGCGCCAGAACAGCTCGTTTACCATCTCCAGCGAGGCCTTACGCATCATCTCCGGGCCGAGGCTCTCCGCCAGGTGCGCGGTAATATAGCCCACGTCGCGCGCCAGATCCTGCCACGGCAGGCGCAGCGGCAGATCCCGCAGTAAGGTGGTAAGCACCTTCTCCCACCCCCGGTCCGGCTGAAAGGTTTTGCTCAGTGGGCGCGGCGGATTACGAAAGCGCTGCGGGGACTGCGAGCTGAAAATAAACAGGCGCTCGGGGGAGAGCGCGCGGTGGTCGAACAGGCGACAGTAGACGGAATTAAAAAAGCTCTCGGCGATTTCGAAACGCGGATAGCCCGGCAGCAGATCGGTGTACTGCGCTTTTACCCGCAGTAAAAAAGCGGCGTCGGTGCGTTTGCCGGCCATGATGCACCTGACCTGCTCCACCACCAGGCCTACGTGGTGGTCGTAGAGATGGATGCGGCTTTTCATCGCCTGCTGTACGGCGTGCCAGTCCGCCTGTTCGAAGCGCTGCTGCGCTCCGGCGGTTACTTCGAGAAAACGGCCATACTGGGCGTCGAAGCCCTGCAGTATGGTCTGCGCAATCAACAGTTCCAGTCCGCGTGTCACAGGCAGGCTCCTGAGGGAAAGGTGATGCAATCCGGGGTAACAGAAAGCACGGCGGGTGGCGCTGACGCGTGCCCGCCGTGCGCGCCGTTAGAACTGCTGCTCTTCGGTCGAACCGGTGAGCGCGGTCACTGACGACGCGCCGCCCTGGATGATGGTGGTGACATGATCGAAGTAACCCGTCCCCACCTCCTGCTGGTGCGACACGAAGGTGTAGCCATCCTTTCCGGCGGCAAATTCCGGCTGCTGCACTTTCTCCACGTAGTGCTTCATGCCCTCGCCCTGCGCGTAGGCGTGCGCCAGGTCGAACATGTTGAACCACATGCTGTGAATACCGGCGAGGGTAATGAACTGGTACTTGTAACCCATCGCAGACAGCGCATCCTGGAAACGCGCGATGGTGTCGTCGTCGAGCTTTTTCTTCCAGTTGAACGACGGTGAACAGTTGTAGGCCAGCAGCTTGCCGGGGAAGCGGGCATGAATAGCTTCGGCAAAACGGCGCGCCTGGTCGAGGTCCGGGGTGGAGGTTTCGCACCACACCAGGTCGGCATAGGGCGCGTAGGCAAGTCCGCGGCTAATGGCCTGCTCAATGCCGGCGTGAGTGCGATAGAAGCCCTCAGAGGTACGCTCGCCAACAATAAATTCGCGGTCGTAGTCGTCGCAATCGGAAGTAATGAGATCCGCAGCATCGGCGTCGGTGCGGGCAATCAGCAGCGTCGGTACGCCCATCACGTCGGCTGCCAGCCGGGCGGCGACCAGCTTCTGGATCGCTTCCTGGGTAGGCACCAGCACTTTACCGCCCATATGGCCGCACTTTTTCACCGAGGCCAGCTGATCCTCAAAGTGGACCCCCGCCGCCCCGGCGTCGATCATCGATTTCATCAGCTCGAACGCGTTAAGCACACCGCCGAATCCGGCTTCGGCATCGGCGACGATCGGCAGAAAATAATCGGTATAGCCCCGATCGCCCGGCTCGATCCCGGCCGCCCACTGGATCTGATCCGCCCGTCGGAAGGTGTTGTTGATCCGATCGACCACCGCAGGCACCGAGTTCGCCGGATAGAGCGACTGATCCGGATACATGCTGGCGGCAAGGTTAGCGTCTGCGGCAACCTGCCAGCCGGAGAGATAGATGGCTTCAATCCCCGCCTTCGCCTGCTGCAGCGCCTGTCCGCCGGTCAGCGCGCCCAGACTGTTGATGTAGCCCTTCTTCGACTCGCCGTTCAGCAAGCGCCAGAGTTTCTCCGCGCCACGCTGGGCCAGAGTGCAGGCCGGATTGACCGAGCCGCGCAGCTTTATCACCTCTTCTGCGCTGTAGGGGCGAACAATCCCCTGCCAGCGCGCCTGCTTCCATTCCTGTTCCAGCTGTTCGATTTGTTGGGTACGTGAAAGTGTCATGGCAGATGCTCCGTTCTTATCGTGCCTGTGTCAGGCGTTAAGGATGCAAACCGTCAGACCGCAGACGACATCAGTTTTCACTCTGACCGCGGGCGTCGTTACCGGGTAAATTCAGGCCAGCCAGCGGTAGCCCGGCAGGGTAAGGAAGTCGATCAGCGTATCGGAGGTGGTGATCTGCTCCATCAGCCTGGCCGCTTCGCTGAAGCGACCGTTGCTGAAACGGTGCTCGCCCAACTCTTCGCGGATCACCATCATCTCTTCGTCCAGCCACTGGCGGAACAGCGCGTTGGTGACCGGCGTGCCGTCGTTCAGGGTTTTATGGTGATGGATCCACTGCCAGATCGAGGTGCGCGAGATTTCCGCCGTGGCGGCGTCCTCCATCAGGCCATAGATTGGCACGCAGCCGTTGCCCGAGATCCAGGCTTCGATGTACTGCACCGCGACGCGGATATTGGCGCGCATCCCCTCTTCGCTGCGCTCGCCGTCACACGGTGCCAGCAGTTCGGCAGCGGTAATCGGGGCATCTTCTTCACGGGTGACGTGCAGCTGATTGTTATGCTCGCCCAGCGCCTGGTCGAATATTGCCATCGCGGTGTCGGCGAGTCCCGGATGCGCAATCCAGGTGCCATCGTGGCCGTTCTGCGCTTCCAGCGATTTATCCGCTTTGACTTTGTTCAGCACCCAGTTATTACGCTCTGCGTCTTTGCTGGGGATAAATGCCGCCATGCCGCCCATCGCAAACGCCCCGCGGCGGTGACAGGTTTTGATAAGCAGCCGGGAATAGGCGCTCAGGAAAGGCTTATCCATGGTCACGACCTGCCGGTCTGGTAAAACCCGATCGCCGTGATTTTTCAGCGTTTTGATATAGCTGAAGATGTAATCCCAGCGCCCGCAGTTGAGGCCGACGATGTGGTCGCGCAGCGCATGCAGAATTTCGTCCATCTGGAACACTGCTGGCAGGGTTTCAATCAACAGCGTGGCTTTGATTGTGCCGCGCGCCAGGCCAAAGCGGTCTTCGGTAAAGCTGAATACTTCGCTCCACCAGGCGGCCTCCTGCCAGGACTGGGTTTTCGGCAGATAAAAATAGGGCCCGCTGCCTTTGGCGAGCAGCTGCTGATGGTTGTGGAAAAAGTAGAGTGCAAAATCGAACAGGCTGCCCGGGATTGGTTCCTCACGCCAGGTGACGTGCTTTTCCGGCAGATGCAGACCGCGCACGCGGCACACCAGCACCGCAGGGTTGGGCTTGAGCTGATAAATTTTACCGGCTTCATTGGTCCAGGTGATGGTGCCATTCACAGCATCGCGCAGGTTGATCTGGCCTTCGATCAGTTTGCTCCACGCTGGCGACAGCGAGTCCTCGAAGTCCGCCATAAACACTTTTACGTTCGCGTTCAGCGCATTGATCACCATCTTGCGCTCTACCGGGCCGGTGATCTCAACGCGGCGATCGAGCAGGTCATCCGGTATACCCCGAATTTTCCAGTCGCCCTGCCTAATGGAATCCGTTTCCGAAATAAAGTCAGGCAGCGTGCCTGCATCAATCTGTGCCTGCTGGTGTGCGCGTGCAGCCAGCAGCGCATTGCGCTGTGGCGTAAAGCGCGACACCAGTTCCGTCAGAAACGCGATGGCGTCTGGCGTCAGGATCTGCTGCTCCTGCGCGCCAGAACGCTGGGTAAAACTTAACTCAGTGGTTGTAGCCTGTTGCGACATAATGCTCCTCCTCCCGATTGATCCTGTTTTACGCGGCTAATCGTGGGCACGATCCTTTGCGCAATATTCGTTCAGCATCATTAAATCTACTCAATCTATTTTCAAAATCAAAAACAATTTCCATTTTATGAAACGTATGGAGGTAAGTTGTTATTTAATAAGCGATTAAAGTCATGGCAACATTGAGAGGAGATTTTGAAAACAAAAAAGGCACCCGAAGGTGCCTGATTCGTGAGGAGAGGATCAATCCAGCGTGGGATTCATGTGGCGCAGATCGAACGGCGTGATCTGGTAAACGTAATAGTTAAGCCAGTTAGTAAACAACAGGTTACCGTGGCTGCGCCACGTTGCGCGCGGCTTCTGCTGCGGATCGTCGCCCGGGAAATAGTTGTACGGCACGGCGGGATCGATGCCGGCTTCTACGTCGCGGAAATACTCTCCAGCAAGGGTGTTGGCATCATATTCCGGATGCCCGGTGACAAAGGCAATCCGCTTATCTTTGCTGGCAAACAGATAGGCATCGCCATCCTGCGATTCGGCCAGAATCTCCAGATCGGTGTAATCACGGATCAGCGCTGCCGGGAAATCGGCATAGCGTGAATGGGGAGCCAGGAACGAATCATCAAAACCACGGGTCAGCAGCGCGTGTGGATGGGTGATGAAATGTTCATAAACACCGGAAAGCTTCTCGCTGCGGGTCTGCTTCGGGATACCGTAGAGGATATTCAGCGCAGCCTGTACGGCCCAGCACACGAACAGCGTGGAGGTGACGTGATCTTTTGCCCACTCCAGCACCTGTTTGATCTGCGGCCAGTAAGCGACGTCGTTAAATTCAACCAGACCAAGCGGCGCACCCGTGACAATCAGCCCATCGAAATTATCGTTCTGGATATCCTCAAAATTACAGTAGAAGTTATTGAGATGTTCCGCCGGCGTATTACGCGACTCGCGGCTGTCGATACGCAGCAGCTGGATATCGAGCTGCAGAGCAGAGTTCGACAGCAGCCGCAGGAACTGATTTTCCGTCTCGATTTTCTTCGGCATCAAATTGAGGATGAGCACCTTAAGCGGTCGTATCTCCTGATTGCTGGCGCGGGAATGCGTCATGACGAAGACATTTTCCTCACGCAGGAAATTTACGGCAGGTAACTCATCAGGCACCCTGATTGGCATAACCTTTTTCCTCAACTCATACGTTTAAACGTTTAGACATCCAGATGCCCAACATTAACCAGAAACGCCCTGAATGTCGAGTCTGCAAGCGGAAGGTGAGAAAGTTTCAAGGTAGTGGTGTTAAAGGCGGCAGACTTCCGGGAGCGTAAGCATATTAATTGTTAGTGTGTGCTAGGGGGAGTTTCAGTCTTCTGTATCGCTCTTTGCGGGTTCATGTCCTGCCGCTTCTATCGGGGCGTTACTGCGCAAAGCACATACACTCGCCCGGCGGCGCGGCCCTGCGCAGGCGTGTGGCATGTGGTGTGTGGCGTAAGCCGGTGTTGTGAAGGTATGGATTGATACCCGACAGGGATGATCTTTTCATTGCCGGCTGTGGTGGGTGCCTGGATGACAACCAGGGATGGTACGGGCAGACGACCTGCCGGAACATATTCAGGACTACAGAAAGCAAAAAACCCCCAGCTTTCGCTGAGGGTTCTTTAATTTGATGCCTGGCAGTTCCCTACTCTCGCATGGGGAGACCCCACACTACCATCG